>Ga0055584_100001804_pt1 | contig 21043 bp, 21 predicted proteins | sample OSDHelmetaG_FD_58716 | JGI IMG/M metagenome (GOLD analysis project Ga0055584, IMG submission 58716) | Pelagic marine sediment microbial communities from the LTER site Helgoland, North Sea, for post-phytoplankton bloom and carbon turnover... | ecosystem: Environmental > Aquatic > Marine >...
GAGGTTAGAACTATAATTTTCCCAAATGAAGATATAATAAATTCGGAAACAGTCTCAAAAGTATCAAAAATTATTAATGGAAGATGTTACTATAAGTTGATAAAGTATCGTCCAATTGGAGTTAGACAGGAAGGTAAGGATCAACTTGGAAATATAGCTACAGGTAATATCGATAAATATGTAGATATTGCTAAAAAAAATAATTGCAAAGTAATTGAAATATAATAAAAAAAGGAGTTCGTAAATAGCTCCTTTTTATTTTATATATCTCTAATTTTAAAAAGTTAATAATAGATATAATATAATTGGGACAAATGGCCTAGAATCCTTTGTTCAAGGCTTTTTTTGATATTTTTAGTGATATTTTTTATCATTTTGTTTATGTAAGTGTTTACATTAATAATAATAATAGTTATATAAGTGAAACTACTGTGCAAAAAAAAGCTCATGGACATAAAAAATATTATTAGGTTAATTGTCCTGTTAAAGAATCATAAACCCTAATATAGAGCCATTTTTAGTTAATCTAAATAACAATTAATATCAATATTCAATTGACAAAATACTATGCATTGATTAAACTGTAGTAGTAAGGAAATTCTTTACGTACTTAAAGGAGAAGAAAATGAAAAAATTATGGAAATTAGCTTTAGCTTCATTAATGGTCGTATCTTTAGCGGCTTGTAGTTCAAATGAAACTACAGATGAAGATGCAAACGCTACAGCGGATGCAACAGCTGAAACAACTGAAGAATGTGCAATGAAAGTTGGTTTAGTTACTGATACTGGTGGGGTAGATGATAAATCATTTAACCAATCAGCTTGGGAAGGTATCGAACGTTTTGCAGAAGATAATAATTTAGGAAGTGATTGTTACGGTTACTTACAATCAACTGCTGATGCAGATTACTTACCTAATTTACAATCATACGCTGATGAAGGATATGATTTAGTTGTTGCTTGTGGTTATTTATTCCAAGAAGCAATTGACACTGTAAGTGCACAATATCCAGATACAAATTTCTTATTTATTGATTCTGTTGGTGAAAACTCTGAAGAAAATACAATGTCAGCTATATTTGCTGCTCAAGATGGATCTTTCCTAGTAGGTGTTGCAGCAGGTTTAGTTGCAAAAGATACTGAAGCAAACGCTGTTGGATTCATGGGTGGTATGGAAGGACCATTAATTGGTGCATTCCAAGCAGGATTTGAACAAGGAGTTATTGCCGTAAATCCTGATGCTACTATCTATGTAGACTATGCTGATTCATTTTCAGATGATGCAAAAGCACAACAAATTGGTGAAAAACAATATAGCGCAGGAGTATCTGTAATCTATCAAGCAGCTGGAAATGCTGGAAATGGTATTATTAAAGCTGCTAAAGAACGTGGAGATGTTTGGGCAATTGGAGTAGATAGAGACCAATATGAAGAAGGAATGACTGATAATGGTTCAATTATTTTAACTTCAATGATTAAACGTGTTGATACTGCTACTTATACTGCTTGTTCTGAAATCCAAGATGGTACTTTTGTAGGAGATGTTACAACTTTTGGTTTAGCTGATGAAGGTATCGGTGCTGAATTATCAAGCGGACGTAATTTAACTGACGAACAAATCGCTACAATTCAAGGATATGCTGATCAAATTAAAGCTGGTGAAATTGTAGTATCTGATCAAGCTACAATTGCTAATGGCAAAACTAACAAATCAGAATAGAAATATTTAAGATTTAAGTGCTGCTGCTTTTGCTAGTGGCACTTTTTTCTAGCCTTTAAGTGCAAAAATATATAAATATAAAAGGAGATAAAAATGGAATATGCTATAGAAATGTTAAATATTACCAAAGAATTTCCAGGTATAAAGGCAAATGATGATGTAACTTTGCAAGTTGAAAAAGGGAGCATTCATGCATTACTTGGAGAAAATGGAGCTGGTAAATCAACATTAATGTCTATCTTATTTGGTTTATATAGCCCAACTAGTGGTACTATAAAAATTAATGGTAAGGAAGTTATAATAAACAGTCCTAATGTTGCTAATGATCTAAAAATTGGTATGGTTCACCAGCATTTTAAATTAGTAGAGAATTTCACTGTTACAGAAAACATTATTTTAGGTAGAGAACCTAGAAATATGTTTGGTGTAGTAGATGTTAAAAATAGTCAGAAGAAGATAGCTGAACTTAGTAAGCGTTATGGTTTTAATGTGGATCCAAGTGCCAAAATTGAAGATATTTCAGTAGGTATGCAACAAAAAGTAGAAATTTTAAAAATGTTATACCGTGATGCAGATATTTTAATTTTTGATGAACCTACTGCTGTTTTAACTCCACAAGAAATTGATGAACTAATGGATATAATAAAAAATCTAGCAAGTGAAGGTAAAACAGTTTTAATAATTACTCATAAGTTAAAAGAAATTAAAGCTTGTGCTAAAAAATGTTCTATTTTAAGACTTGGTAGAATGATAGCAACTGTAGATGTCGCAACCACTAGTGAAGAAGAAATGTCAGAGTTAATGGTAGGTAGAAAAGTAAATTTAAATATTGACAAGAAACCAATGCCAAAAGGTAAAGTAGTTTTAGATGTTAAAGATTTAGTAGTTGAAAGTAGCAGAGGTTTTGATGCAATTAAAGGGATTAACTTTCAAGTCAAGGCTGGGGAAATTCTTGGACTTGCTGGAATTGATGGTAATGGACAATCTGAATTAGTTTATGCTCTTTCAGGTTTACAAAAGGCTAAAAGTGGTAACATTATTCTAAATGATGAAGATGTTACTAATATGCAAATTAAAAAAAGAATTCAAGCTGGAATGGGTTTGATCCCAGAGGATAGACACAAACATGGTTTAGTTTTAGATTTTAAATTAAAAGAGAATTTTATTATTCATGCCTACGATACTGAAAAATTTTCACAAAATGGGGTACTTAATTTTACCGCTATTGATAAGTATGCAAATACTTTAATTGAGGAATTTGATGTTAGAAGTGGACGTGGAAAAGAAACAATTACTCGTAGTATGTCTGGTGGTAATCAACAAAAGGCTATCATAGCTCGTGAAGTTGACCGTTCTCCAGATCTTCTAATTGTAGTACAACCAACAAGAGGACTTGATGTTGGTGCTATTGAATATATCCATAACAGAATAGAGGCAGAAAGGGAAAAAGGTAAAGCAATTTTATTAATTTCTTTTGAATTATCTGAAGTAATGAGTTTATCAGATAGGATTGCTGTTATTCATAGTGGTAAGATTATGGGTGAAATTATGGCAGATGAAGCCGATGAAAAAACACTTGGCTTAATGATGGCTGGAGAAAAAATGATGGGGGTTGAAACAAATGAACAGTAATAAAAAAAATGCAATTCTAATCCCTGTTATATCAGTATTATTAGGGATTGGTTTAGGAATGATTATTTTAGTTGCTTCAGGTCAATCTATTACATTATTATTTAATGCTTTTATTAAAGGAGCTACCGGTTTTGATGTTACAGGTAAGGCTGCTCAAAATATGCGTTATCCAGGAGAATTTTTAGTAACTGCTATGCCATTGATCCTAGGTGGTTTATCAATAGGTTTTGCCTATAGATGTGGAATGTTTAATATTGGTGCCGAAGGGCAAGTATTAATGGGAGGTTTAGTAGCAACTATAGTAGCTATCTTAATTCCATTACCACCAATTATTGGCCCAATTATTATTCTATTAATAGGTGGGTTAGCAGGAGCTTTATGGGCTTTTATTCCTGGTATTTTAAAATCTAGATTTAATATATCAGAGGTTGTAACAGGTATTATGTTAAACTATACAGCATTGTATGGTTCATCATATTTTATAAAGATTTTACCAGGATCAACTCAAACAAGAACTGTTGATTTTCCTTTAAGTTCAACCTTAAAATCTTCTTTCCTTGCAGATATTACAAACAATTCTAGACTTCATTGGGGATTTATTGTTGTTATATTAGCAGTAATTATCTATTGGTTTATTATTGAGAAAACAACTTTTGGTTTTGAACTAAGAGCTACTGGCTTCAATAAATTTGGTGCTAAATATGCTGGAATTAAAGTAAATAGATCTATTATTTTATCACTAATGGTCTCTGGTTTTCTTGCTGGATTAGCAGGTAGTTTACTTGTTCAAGGTACATTTGGTTATGGTAGAGTTTTATCTGCTTTTGATAACATCGGATTCGATGGAATTGCCATTGCTCTAGTTGGTTCATGTAATGCGATTGGTGTAATGTTAGCAGGACTATTATTTTCATTATTAAAAGTAAGTCAACCATTATTACAAATAGCAAAAGTTCCACGTGAAATCGGAGATATAATCTCTGCATCTATTGTATTCTTTGTTGCTATTCAATGGGCAATTCAATGGCTTATTGAAAAAATTTCAAAGAAAAAAGCAAAAGGGGGTAGCAAATAATGAATTTATTTATCCAAATGGTTCCTCAAACCCTTATGGCTGCAGCACCAATTATAGTTTGTGCTTTAGGCGGTATCTTTTCTGAAAGAAGTGGTGTAGTAAATATTGCTTTGGAAGGTATAATGCTATTTGGTGCATTTACTGGAGCCACTGTTTGTGTACTATTAGAACAACAAGGGGTTGCTGGAGCAGGAGAAATTTCACTAATTATTGCAACGATTGCCGGTACTATATTCTCTTTACTTCTTGCTTTGTCTGCAGTTTCTTTTAAAGCAGACCAAACAATTGCCGGAACTGCTATCAATATGTTAGCAACAGGTTTAACTGTTTATCTTTGTCAAATTATTTTTGGACAACAAAGAACTATTGCCTTTGATAAGGGGATATCAAGAATCAAGGAAGTACCTTTATTAGGAAAGATTCCTGTTATTGGAGATATGTTTTTCAAAGGTGTTTATCCAACAATTTATCTTGCGGTATTATTAGTTATTATAATTAATTTTATATTATTTAAAACTGCATTTGGGATGAGACTTAGATCATGTGGAGAACATCCTCAAGCTTCAGAATCCATGGGAATTTCTGTTTATAAAACTAGATATATTGGTGTAATGCTATCTGGTGCTTTGGGTGGCTTAGCTGGGGCAATGCTTGTCTTAACAGCAGGTACTCAGTTTACTGCAGGTACTGTTCATGGTTTAGGTTTTATTTCTATTGCTGCAGTAATATTTGGTAGATGGAATCCACTGGGAGTCTTAGGTGCTGGTTTATTCTTTGGCTTTTCACAAGCTTTAGGGGTATATGCATCATCAATCCCTTTAATTAATGTTATTCCATCTGAGTTTTTCTCAACGATTCCATATGTTTTAACTGTAATAGCTTTAATCTTTACAGCAAGTAATGCTGCTGGACCAAAAGCTGCAGGAGAAATATACGATAAAGGAAAACGTTAATCTTTCAAAAGTCGTTTTAGTATAATTACTTGACGGCTTTTTTTTATATTCTATTAGTAGCTATTAAAAGTTAGATAGTTTATAATAATAAGGAAGTTTTTTAGAAGGTAGGAATAAATGAAAAATTATAATCTAGCAAGTAATGTTAATCTACATTTAAAACAAACAAAAAAATATAAAACAATTACAATCTTCACTAATTTTGCCAGTGAATTTAATTTAAAGGATAAAATTATGAAGACTTTATTATCATATATGATGAGAGAAAGATGTGAAAAATATCCATCTAAAAAAGATTTTGGTCGCATTTTGGATTTACTCTATGGTGCAAATTGTAGAGCGAGTAATTCCTCAATTGGTAACGTATTTAATTATAGTTACTTTGGAGTTGTGCTCAATCCATTATTTACTGATAGTTCAATAGACGAATTTATTAGTCTTTATAAAGAATTGCTATTTAGACCTTTATTTACTGAGGATAATTTGCAAGATGCGAAAAAAATTTGTAAATTAATTATTCAAAGAAAGGTTGATAATCCAGCGGTTTTTGCTAATAGTGAAACAAAAAAATTAATTAGCGATAACCATTTTGCTAATACCGCAATTACAGATTTTAGTCTTTATGAAAATGTGAGTTTATCTGACATTAAAGACTACCATAGCAAAATGCTTAATCAAGATAAAATTGATATCTTTGTTTATGGAGATTTAGAACAACTAGACTTACTAAGTGTCTTTCAATCTTTTGAATTTAAGGCAAGAAAAGTAAATCTACTTGCTGTGGAGAGAGTGACAAATTCTGAATTTAAAAAACAAGTTACCCACAAAAATATTAGTCAGTGTAATTTAGTTATGGTATATGAAACTCCAATTACGAACTTAGATGACAAAATTGGTATTCTAAAGGCAGGTAATATAGTTTTAGGAGGAGCTTCAACATCGCTATTATTTCAATCGGTAAGGGAAGAACATTCACTTTGCTATTCTATTTACTCTAATCTTTATCCTTATGAAGGTCTCTTATTTATAACTACTTCTATAGATGAAAAAAATCTTGAAAAAGTTATTAATTTAATTGAAGAAAATGTAAGTAATGTTACTAATGGTAGCTATGATGATAACGTTTTAAAAGATGGAATTTCATATGTTGTAAATTCAATAATTGCCTCTGAGGATGACTTAAGATCTTCTTTTGATTTTGCATTAGCTAATTCTATTATTAATAAGGATAGAAAACTATCTGAATTAATTGAACAATTACAAAATGCTAATAAAGAATCAATTTCTGAAGTATTTAAGAGTTTAACTCTTAAAGGAATGTATGTTTTAAAAGGAGAAGAAGAGGTTAAATAATGAAAAAATACGTTAATGATAAATTCCAAGAAACTTATTTCTTAGAAACGTTGGATAATGGTTTAAAAGTTATAATTAATTATAAACCTGATTTTAAGTCTTCTTCATTTGTTTTCGCAAGCAAATATGGAGCTTTAGATGTGAAGCAAGAAGTAAATGGAAAAATAGTTGAAAATAATGCGGGTATTGCTCATTTTTTAGAGCATAAAATGTTTGAACAAAAAGATGGACATGATGTAATGAGTGAATTTTCAGCTATGGGATGTAGTGTAAATGCTTTTACTTCATACTCTGAAACTTGTTATTATTTTTCAACTACTATGAATGATGTTTCTAAACCACTCAATCTTCTTTTAGATTTTGTACAGGAATTAAATATTAGTGAAAAATCTGTTGAGAAGGAGAAGGGAATAATTATTCAAGAACTTGCGTCATACCATCAAATGCCAGATTCTAGAATATTAAATGAAACTTATAAGTCCTTATATCATAATATTGCCCTTAAATATGATATTGGAGGAGATAAGGATTCAGTAAATGCAACTAGTGTTGAAGAGTTAAGGGAGTGTTATCAAAGAAATTATCATCCGAGTAACATGCTTTTAGTTATTACTACTTTTATTGAACCTGAATTAATATTATCAATAGTTAAAGAAAATCAATCTTTAAAAGTGTTTGATTCAAAACTAGAAGTTAAAAGGCTAAATCTTGATGAACCTTTTAATGTTTTAAGAAAAAGTATTAAAGTTAAAATGGATGTATCAAGTAATAAGGTAGTTTTAGCTTTTAAATTTTTGGATTTTAAATTTTCTCCATTAATGAGATCAAATTTTGAATGGGCACTAAGGTTTATTTTAGAACTTCATTTTACCAGCATGAATGAAGAATATGATTTATGGCTAAAAGAAGGAAAAATAAATGAATTTTTCGGTTTTGATGTAGATATTGCCGAAGGTCATGCTAATATGCTTTTTTATGATGATGATATTGATAGTGAGATTTTTGTAGACTTTATTAAAGTACAATTAGAACAGATAAAAAATAAACAATTTAACCCTGAAGATTTCAAGCAACTGCTTTCTAGATATTATGGTAAGTCATTTGGGATCTTTAATTCAGTAGAGGATATGTCGATATCATTTGCTAGACAATATTTTATGGGATTATCTTTTTATGATATGATTTCAGCTTTGTTTGAAATGGATTTTGAAATGTTAAAAGAAAGTTTTGATTCATTAAATTTTGATCATTACTCAGTAATTGAAATAGAAAAATAAAAAACTTTCAAATTTGGTTTTTAGGTCTAATTTTATAGTTAAAAACCAAATTTAATCTAAGTTAAATTTGGTCTATAAGGCCAAATTCAGTGATTTGCATTCAATCTATAATAGTAGTTTAATATTACTAGAAAGGATGTGACGTATGTTTAATTTAGGTGTTTTAAGTGGAGTTATTGATAAGGAGTTAACAATTGTTGACACGAATTCAACTGATTATAAGATAGCGTCTATGGTTTTATCTTCTACAAGAAACTATCCTGATATTGATGGTAATTTTCTTAAGGATTATTATGAAATCACTTTTTATAATCAAACAGCAGAATATTATATTGATAAATTTAAAGTGAATGAGAAAGTTATTATCAGAGGAAAATTATGCCAAGATAATTATAGTAAAGATGATAAAACCTACTACCATCTTAAGTTTATTGGTGAAACAATTTCTAAAGTGTAATGATTAGCTAGAATTATTATTCTAGCTTTTTTTTGTGGAGATTAAGATAAAATAACAATAATTAATCTTAAATGGACTCTAATTAGATAAGCTTGTATTTAGCCTGATAATAATTTATAATAATTAAAGAAAATGAGGTAAAAATATGGCATTTGAAAATTTACAAGAACGATTAAGTCGTACAATGAAAAATGTTAGTGGTAATGGTAAACTAACAGAAGCAAATATGGAAGATGCTTTAAAAGATATACGATTATCTTTACTTGAAGCTGATGTTAACTATAGGGTAGTTAAAAACTTTTTAACTAATGTTAAAGAAAAGGCAGCCGGTCAAGAAGTTTTATTACAAGTTGATCCGGGAGAACAATTAGTTAAAATCGTACATGATGAAATTATTGAATTATTAGGTACCAATGAAGCATCAATTTCATATAAAGAAGATGGTATAACTACGGTGATGGTTGCTGGTTTACAGGGTACAGGTAAAACAACTACTATAGCTAAAATTGCAAATTATATTACAAAAAAGAATGAAAGAAAAGTACTATTGGTAGCAGCTGACATCATTAGACCAGCGGCAATTGACCAATTAGTTACTCTAGGAAATTCGATTGGTGTTGAAGTTTTTACAAAGGGAATAGAAACATCTGCTGTAGAGACTGTTAGATTAGCGATGGAGTATGCTAAAGAAAAAGAATACGATACTGTTTTAATTGATACGGCTGGTCGTTTACATATTGATGAAGAATTAATGGATGAACTATCTGATATTAAATCTCTTGTAAAACCAGATGATATTTTATTAACAGTTGATGCAATGACTGGACAAGATATAATTAATGTTGCTAAAACATTTAATGAGAAGCTTGATATTACTGGTTTGATTGTAACAAAGGCTGATGGGGACTCTCGTGGTGGATCTATTTTATCTGTTAGGTCAATAACAAAAGTTCCGGTAATGTTTGTTGGTTCTGGGGAAAAAATAGAAAATTTAGAACAATTTTACCCTGAAAGAATGGCAGATAGAATTTTAGGGATGGGTGATATTGTTACCCTAGTAGAGACTGCACAAGATGCTATTGATGAAAAAGAAGCTGAGGAACAAGCAGCTAAAATGCTATCTGGTACTTTTACAATGGATGACATGCTAAAGCAAATGGAACAAGTGAATAAAATGGGGCCATTAGGCGGCTTGATGAAAATGATTCCAGGAATGGGTGACTTAGCTAAGCAAATTGATGAAGATGAAGCTCAGGATTCAATGAAAAGAACAAAAGCAATGATTCAATCAATGACTAAAGAAGAAAGAAATAAGCCAGAAATAATTAATAATCGTCGTAAAAAAAGAATTGCATCAGGTTCTGGAGTTAATGTTAATGATGTTAGCAAGCTAGTCAATCAGTTTGAAAAGATGAGAAAAGTAATGAAACAAATGGGAATGTTAGCTAAAGGTGGGAAAATGCCTAACTTCGATATCGGATCAATGTTTAAAAAATAATTAGCTGTATAGTTTTTTTACTTGACACTATTTATATTTATGTTATTATACTATAGGTGTTAAGTGATAATCCTTAACAGATATAAATTCAGGAGGAAATATAAAATGGCAGTTAAATTAAGATTAAAAAGAATGGGATCTAAAAGATCACCTTTCTATCGTATTGTAGCAGCAGATTCAAGAATGCCTAGAGATGGTCGTTCAATCGAAGTAGTTGGTACATATAATCCAACTAAAAATCCTGCAATCGTAACTTTAGATAGTGAAAAAGCTTTAGCTTGGTTACGTCAAGGAGCTCAACCTTCAGATACTGTAAGAAGTATTTTATCAAAAGAAGGTGTAATGAAAACTTTCCACGACGAAAAGAAAGCTAAATAATTATGATAGATTACAAGAGTGTTTTGTTGGATTTAGTTCTTCCTATAGTTGAAGATAAAGAAAGTGTTAATATTGAGTTAGCCCAAACTGAAAAAGAAAACGAAGTATTATTGTATGTCTATGCTAAAAGTAGTGATGTGGCTAGACTGATTGGAAGACAAGGCAGTATGGCAACTTCACTTCGTCAAATGTTGTCAATTGGTTCTTTTGACTTACATAAAAAAATTTCAATTAAATTTGAAGCAATTGAAGAATAAACCTCAAAATTGAGGTTTTTTTTATTTGAGTGTTTAAGCGCCATTCCTTTTATGTTAAAATGGAATGGATTAAATAAGGAGAAAATTGTGGAATATCTTAAAATTGGTAGCGTTGTAAATACTTTTGGTATTAAAGGTGAATTAAAAATATATCCTGATACAGATTTTATTGATGAAAGATTTGCAACTGGAAATAAAATATATATTGAATATGGTAATAATTATGAAGAACTAGAAATTAAAAATTATCGTATTCATAAGGGCATGGTCCTATTAAGCTTCAAGGGACTTGAAGATATCAATCAAGTTGAAAAATATAAAAAATGTAATGTTTTTTTCGATAAATATTTAATTCATAATTTAAAAGAAGGAGAGTATTATTTTTTTCAATTGGAAGAACTTGAAGTCTATAATCAAGATAATGAGTATTTAGGTATTGTTAAGAAAGTTGAAAGTGGAGCAAAACATAATAATTTAAGAATAGTTATGGAAAATAGAAAAAATTTTCTTGTTCCTTTCATTCCAGTATTCATCAAAGATGTGGATTTACTTAATAAAAAAATTATTATTAACCAAATGGAAGGATTAATTATTGATGAGAATTAGTATTTTAAGTCTCTTTCCGGAAATGTATGATGGCTTTCTAACAACATCGATTATTAAAAGGGCCATTGATAAATCTGTCGTTGAAGTTGAAGTAATTAATTTTAGAGATTATTCAAACGATAAACACAAACATGTTGATGATACTCCTTATGGTGGAGGACAAGGAATGGTGATAAAATGTCAACCAGTTGTTGATGCTATTGAGGATATTAAAGGTGATAATTCTGTAGTTGTTTTTATGGGACCATGTGGAAAAACTTTTAATAATGAAATTGCTAGAGAAATGTCTAAATTAGACCATTTAATTTTACTGTGTGGTCATTATGAAGGAATAGATGAAAGAATAAAAGAATATATTGATTTTGAATTATCGATTGGAGATTATATTTTAACTGGTGGTGAATTAGCTTCAATGGTTGTTAGTGATGCAATAATCAGGTTGTTAGCTGGTAGTATTAAAGAAGAAAGTCATTTAGAAGAATCATTTGAAAATAATTTACTAGAACATAACCAATATACTAAACCTTTTGATTTTAGAGGGTTAAAAGTTCCTGAAGTTTTGTTAAGTGGTCATCACGCAAATATTAAAAAACATAGACTTACAGATTCTTTAATAAAAACTAAAACGATTAGACCGGATTTATTTGAAAAACATCTTTTCACAAAGGAAGAGTTAGCTATTTTAAAGGAGATAGAAAATGATTAAATTGGTTTTTACAGATATTGATGATACTTTATTGGATACTTCAAAAAAAATTAGTGAAGATAACCGTAGGGCTATTAAAGAAATGCATGATAGGGGAGTTAAGTTTGGAATAGCTAGTGGCAGAACATCGTATAATCTTCAAAGAGTATATCCAACTTGGAATCTTGGGGATACTTGCGACTATCTTTTGGGATCTAATGGTGCTGAAATCTATGATTTTGAAAGTAATGAAACTAGACTTATTTATAAATTTTCCAAGAAAGAAGTTATTGATATATATAATTATATTAATCAGGAATTTGATGATGTTTCTATATGTGTCTATGAAGATGATTACTTGTGTACTAATCTAGTTACTGACATTTATCTTGAAAGGATTGCTCAGACTGGCTTGAAAGAAAAAGTTATAAATTTTGAAACAGATTTAAAAGATTATTATCCAAAAGTTATTGTGGTGGCTGTCAGGGAAAAGGCTGATGAAATATTAAATTACGCCTTAAATAATAAAACTGATTACTTTAGAACATTTAAATCTCAAGCACATATATTAGAGTTTACGCTAATAGAATCAAGTAAAAGTAAAGGGATTGAGGAAGTTATGAATGAACTTAATCTTCAAAGGGATGAAATAATGACTTTAGGCGATAATGACAATGATTATGAAATGATAAGAGATTTTTTTGGGGTAGCAATGGATAATGCTAGCTCTCTTTGTAAATCAGAAGCTAATGCTATTACAAGTTCATGTAATGATAGTGGTGTTGCAAGGGCAATTGAAAAATTCGTTTTAAAACAATAGGAATATTAATTGTAAAACTAAATTCCACTTTGTCGTATTGGTATGGTTTAGCTTTAACTCCAATTTTTAGATTTAATTATGATCTAATCTATAAGAAGATAAGGTTTTAGAGTGACCTTATCTTTTTCTATATCAATTATTCCGAAATCACTAAATTTCTTTTGAATTTCAGCATCATAAAACTTCATTGTTGTATTAGATGATTTTCCATATAATGATTTCAATGTAGATTAATTTATATGAGATAACATTAGATTTGTTTATCTTGATTAGTTAAACCCATCTTTTTAAAATTGCATTCTTTAGGAATGACATATCTAATTTCATGGTGTTTGTTTTCAATACTTCCTTTTTGTGATGATTGCATAGGATCACAATAAAAAACTCTAGTTCTTCTTAATTCATCAACCATCTCCATTTCTTCAGCTTTTGAAAATTCGGTACCTCTATCAGTTAATATAACACTGCATTCCTGCATAAAAGAATCTCTTCCTAGTATTGATTCTAGTAAGTTAACTCCATAAAGCATACTTTGAGCAGTTTTATTTTCGTTATAGATAGCAAATAAATATCCAAAGTTAATAAATTAAAATGTCTGTAGGTAGGGGACTGATGGATCATTATATAGAGTATCCATCTGTACAATATTTGTATTGGGATTTTTTTCAATATAGTTTTGGTAATCATTGTAAGTCCTACTTGAAATATATCTATTGTCTTTTCTTTTTTTATAGCTAGCTATTTTTTTTATTCAATTTGAATTTGACTCTTCTTCTTAAATCAAGGTTATTAATACCAAATTCAGAGTAAATATTATTATCAATATCATTATATAAGGTTTTAGCACATCTGGTTATCTCAAAGTGATTATGTTTAATCATATAAATAGATTGACCTTGTTTGAATAGATGTTTCATTATTGAAGCTATTTCTTTTGCCTGATTATAAGAAAGATCAACTCCTGATCTTAAATCTACTAATTGTTCGCGATATTGAAAATCAGCTTTTTCAGGAGAGTATTTATACTTATTGAATCTACACTTGTTATAAATGCTGCAACCATTACAACAACTAGGACTTCTATCTCTTCTATTACACTTAAATTTTTTGTAATTAACACAAGCAATATTACAATTTTTTCCTAATTTACATACTCTATAATTTGAACATTCTAATGGCATTTTACATTTAGAAACAAGTTCTCTATTGATTTTTATTTCTTTACCAATCGTAGATTTATCTTTACCAAGAGTTCTTGCGATAGCTACCTTCGTTGAATTATTAGTTATTCCTGTAAGAATAATTATCCTTTCATCTAAAGTGATATGTTTATTTTTATTTTTTAAATACATAGTTTGATCCTACTATTTATAAATAACACTAGGAGTTAAAGCTATTTTAATTATAAATTCTTTTCTCGAAGAATGAAATGATAGTTTAAGTCAATATAAAAGCTAAATGGAACTTGATGTAAGACTAAATTCCACTTTTTGTATATAGAAGTGGAATTTACTTTTACATTTAATAAAACAATAGGAAGCAAAAAAAGTTTGCTTTTGTTATTATATTGTGATATTATATTTAAGCCTTTAGGGGTATTTTCGTTCCGCTGGACAAGATCTAAGAACTAAAATTAATAGATGAAGAGGAGATATATATAATGAATTTAGGTTTAGTAAGAGAAATAACTACTGATCAATTACGTACTGATATTCCAGAATTAAGAGCTGGACAAACAGTTAGAGTTGATGTAAGAATTACTGAAGGTAACAAAACACGTATCCAAGCATTTGAAGGTGTTTTAATTAAAACTCAAGGTAAAGGAATTGCTCAAACATTCACAGTAAGAAAAATTTCAAATGGTGTTGGAGTTGAAAGAACTTTCCCAACTAATTCACCACTTGTTGAAAAAGTAACTGTATTAAGAAAAGGTAAAGTTAGAAGAGCTAAACTTTACTACTTAAGAGGTAGATCAGGTAAAGCTGCACGTATTAAAGAAATTCGCTAATTAAAACCGACGCTAGTCGGTTTTTCTTTTTAAGGAGGTCTATATGAAGAAAATGGGATCAAATGAAGTTAAAAATTGGTTACTTGAAATGTTTAAAACTATTGCAATTAGCGTTATTCTAGTTTTTCTAATAACCACTTTTATTTTTAAACCAGTTAGAGTTGATGGTTCTAGTATGTATCCAACTTTACAAGATGGCTCTGTTGCACTAGCTGGAGTTATAACCTTAAATAATGGAATATCTAGGTTTGATGTGGTTACCATATATTTGGATTTCAAAGATGAGTATCTTGTTAAGAGGGTAGTAGGTTTACCCAATGAAGAAATTGCTTTTAAAAATAATATATTGTATGTTAATGGAGAAGAGATTGCTGAGGATTTTTTAAATTCTAAATTTGATTCTAATTTTTCTACCTATACTGAGGATTTCTCGGTTAAGTTAGGGGAAAATGAATATTTTTGCTTAGGTGACAATAGATTAAATTCTCTAGATTCTAGAAAATATGGACCATTTTCTTTAAATCAAATAAAAAGTGAGGGTCTATTTATATTGTTACCTTTTAATAGAATTGGGGTGGTTAAATAATGGTAAATATTCAATGGTTTCCTGGTCATATGACTAAGGCAAAACGTAATATGCAAGAAAATATGAAATTGGTTGACTTAGTAATTGAACTACGTGATGCTAGGATTGTGAATTCGAGTAAAAATCCAATGATAGATAAATTAATTCAAGATAAACCAAGAGTAATCATTTTAACAAAAAAAGACAAAGCAGATCCAAATGTTACAAAAGAATGGATTAAGAATTTAAAAAGTGAGAAAACTGAAGTAATCGCAATTGATACCCTTCATGAGAATATCATTAACGATATTGTAAATGCCAGTAAAAAAGTTTGTAATAATAAACTAGTTAGATGGTCTAAGAAAGGTATTAAAGCTAGGCCTTTAAGAGCAATGGTTGTAGGGATTCCTAATGTTGGGAAATCTACCCTAATAAATAAGATAGCTAATAAAAAGATTGCAAAAACAAGTGATAAACCTGGAGTAACAAAGGCATTACAATGGGTTAAACTTAATAGAGAATTAGAGTTACTAGATACACCAGGAGTTTTATGGCCAAAGTTCGAATCTGATAAAGTTGCATATAATTTAGCTATAGTTGGATCTATTAACGATAAAATTTTACACTTAGATGACATAGTTGGTTATGCTTTTAAATATTTGTTAGCAAAATACCCTTCTATAATTAGTCAAAGATATGATGTTGAAGAAATAGAAGATATTTGGACTTTAGTAGATAATATAGCAATTAAAAAAGGTTGGATTTTAAGAGGCAAAGAAATTGATTACGATCGTACTTTTAAAGTTATTTTAAATGAGATTAGAGATGATAAATTTGGTAGGATTTCATGGGAGAGACCAAATGAAGAATAAAAACGTTTGTAGTAATGAATATGAGAGTATTTACTGGAAAGAAAATTTAACGATATGTGGAATAGATGAAGCAGGTAGAGGACCGATAGCAGGTCCTTTAGTTGTATCTGGAGTGATTTTACCAATAAACTATACTAATGAAGCAATTTATGATTCAAAAAAAATTAGTGAAAAAAAAAGAAATGAGCTTTTTGACGTCATTAAAGATGTTGCTTTAGACTATAGAGTCGAAATAATTAGTGAAAGAGAAGTTGACGAGTTTAATATTTATCGGGCAACTCAAATGGCTATGGAAAAGATTGCTAGTGAATTAGATGCCAATGTTACTTTAACAGATGCTATGCCATTAAATCACAAACATATAAAGGTGATAAAAGGAGATCAAAAATCAATTAATATCGCAGCGGCTAGTATTTTAGCAAAAGTTAGTCGTGATAGAATTATGTGTGAATATGATAAACTGTATCCTGATTATGGGTTTAAAAGTCATAAGGGTTATCCCACAAAAAAACACCTTGAAGCATTAGAAAAATATGGAGTATTAGATATTCATCGAAAATCGTATGGACCAGTTAAAAATAAATTAAAAGAAAAAAATCAGGTAAAATTATTTTAAATGTAAATATTAAGTATAAGGAGATATAAAATGAACTCTAAATACTTAATAAATTTAGCTATAAAGTATCATGGCAACTATGATAAAATTTTTAAAGCAGTTAAAAATAAAGAAGTTACTGAAATTATATATGACGATGTTTTAGCATTTACAATTTTAGATGATTGCTATCCTAGTGAATTACTAGATTTGAAAAAACCACCTTTAGTTTTGTTTTATCGAGGAAACTTAAATTTACTTTCTAAGGATAAAATTGCTATTGTTGGTAGCAGAATGCCAAGTGATTATGCAAAAAAGGTTACTAAAGACCTGATTGTTTCTTTAGATAAGAAAAAAGTAACAGTTTCAGGACTAGCAAAAGGTATAGATGCGATTGTTCATGAGAATAGTCTTGATAGAACTATTGCAGTATTAGGATGTGGAATTGATTATGTTTATCCTAAATGTAATAAAATTCTCTATAAAATGATTGAAGATCAAGGCTTGATTATTAGTGAATATCCGTTTGATGAAAAGCCCCAAAAATACTATTTCCCTTTTAGAAATAGAATTGTGGCAGCTTTATCTACTAAAATTATTGTAACAGCCGCAAGCTGTAATAGTGGGACAATGATAACGGTAAATGAAGGATTAGAATTAAATAGAGACATCTATACATTTCCCTATTCAATCTATGACAAAAATGGAGAAGGCTGTAATAATTTAATTCAACAGGGAGCAAATTTAATATTGTTTGATGATTTAAAAAACTTGTAAATAAAATAAATTTCATTTAAGATATCAAATAAGAGGTGAAATAATGAAGAATTTAGTTATAGTGGAATCACCAAGTAAATCAAAGACTATAGAAAAATACTTGGGGCCTGATTATGAAGTAGTTAGTAGTAAGGGTCACATTAGAGACTTAGCAATAAAAGGAAAAGGTGGGCTTGGAGTCGATATTGAAAATAATTTTGAACCAAGTTACTCAATAAATAAAGATAAAAAAGAAACTGTTAAAGAATTAAAAAAAGAAGCGAAAAAATGTGATTTTGTATATCTTGCAACCGATCCCGATAGGGAGGGAGAAGCAATTTCATGGCACTTAGCAGAAGTCTTAGGACTTGATGTTAATGCAATCAATAGGGTAGTTTTTAATGAAATTACTAAAAATGCAGTGATTAAGGCTTTTGATAAGCCAAGAACAATTGATATGGGCTTAGTTAAATCTCAAGAAACTAGGAGAATATTAGATAGAATAATTGGTTTTAAATTATCTAAATTACTAAAAAGTAAAATTCAATCAAAATCTGCTGGAAGAGTTCAATCGGTAGCATTGAAGATGGTTGTAGATAGAGAAAAAGAGATAAGAGCTTTTAATCCAATCGAATATTGGACTCTTGATGCAATATTTAATAAGGATAATAAAGAATTCAAAACTTCATTAAAAAAAATTGATGGTTCTAAAGCTGAAATAGCTAATCAAGAAGAAGCACAAATTATTTATAATCGTGCTTTTAATAATGATTTTACAGTAAGTGATATTAAAAAGGTTGTAAAACAAAGAAAACCTAAACTACCATTTATTACTTCAACCCTTCAACAGGAATCTTCTAGTAAATTGGGTTATTCTGCCAAGAGAACTATGAGTATTGCTCAAAGATTATATGAAGGTATTCAATTAGATGATGAAAAAATGGGTTTAATTACATATATGAGAACTGATTCTACTAGATTATCTAATGATTTTGTTAAAGATGCTCAAGCTAAAATTAAAAATGATTTTGGGAATCAGTATTTAGGATCATATAAAGTTAAAAATGATGAACAATCTCAAGATGCCCATGAAGCAATTAGACCTACAAGTTTAAAAAATGTTCCTGAAGAAATTGAAAAATATCTTAAACCAGAAGAATATAAATTATATAGATTCATTTATTATCGTACCCTAGCTTCCTTAATGGCGAATGTAAAGAATAATACAGTTACTATTACATTTAGCGTTAATGGACTAGATTTTACAGTAAATGGTTCACAAATGATTTTTGATGGATATCTTAAAGTTTATTCAATGTATGATGGAAGCAAAGATGTGATTTTACCTGATTTTGAACTTAACGAAAAGTTGTCTTATAAAGATTTAATTTCTGAGCAACATTTCACTGAACCACCATTAAGATATACTGAGTCTAAGTTAATTAAAGCATTAGAAGAACAAGGTATAGGTAGACCTTCTACATATGCCTCTATACTAGATACGCTTCAAGTAAGAGGGTATACTGAGTTAAAAGCAAAATCTGAAACTAGTAGAACAAAATATTTTTTTCCAACAGAACAAGGAGAATTAACAGATAAGGCTCTTCAAGAGTTTTTTCACTCAATTATTAACGAGAAATATACAGCGAATATGGAAAATGAATTGGATGAAATTTCAGTAGAAAGATTAGAATCAACTACTGCCTTAAGAAATTTTTATGAACAATTTGAACCACTCTTAGAAGAAGCTTATGAAAAAATGGAAAAAAGAGAATTAGAGAGAACCGGAGATTTATGTCCTGAATGTGGTGGGGAACTTGTATATCGAGTTGGTAGATTTGGTAAATTTATTTCATGTGTTAATTTTCCAACTTGCAAATATACTCAAAAAATTGTTGATCCTAATAAATATGTTCCTGAAAAAACTGGAATAATGTGCAGCGATTGTGGTAATGAACTTGTAAAACGAAAATCAAGATATGGTAAGTTCTTCTATGGTTGTTCAAACTATCCTAAATGTAAGCATGTTGAAAATTTAGATGAAGAAGGTAATGTTATCTCAGTTGTTACAAATGAGGAAGCTCAAAGTAAAAAAACAAGCAAAAAAACAGCAAGCAAAAAAACAGCAAGCAAAAAGAGTTCAACTAAAAAATCAACAACTAAGAAATCAACAACTAAGAAATCAACTGCAAAAAAGACAACAAGTAAAAAAGAAAAGAAAGATAAAGTTGTTAATTCTGAAGAAGAGGATAAATAATGGAAGAAGTTAAAATAATAGGAGCTGGACTTGCTGGTAGTGAAGCTGCATACCAGTTAGCTAAAAGAGGAATTAAGGTTAAACTATATGAAATGAGACCTGTAAAGTCTAGCGAAGCTCATCATACAGATTTTTTTGCTGAGTTGGTTTGTTCCAACTCTTTAAGAAGTGATTCATTAACTAATGCTGTTGGTGTTTTAAAGAATGAATTGAGATTAATGGACTCACTGATAATGAAAATAGCAGATGAAACTAAGGTTCCTGCAGGGTCATCGTTAGCTGTTGACAGAGAAAGTTTCGCAAGAAGAGTTACTGAAGAGATTAAAAAGAACTCTAATATTGAAATTATTAATGAAGAAGTTACAAGTATTCCTGATGGAAAAGTAATAATCGCGACTGGTCCATTAACTGCAGATAAACTTTCTAAAAATATTAAAGATTACTTAGGCATGGATAATTTTTATTTTTACGATGCTGCCGCTCCCATTATTGAAAAAGAATCTATAGATTTTACAAAAGCTTATATTAAGAGTAGATATCAAGATGAGGGTGGAGATTATATTAACTGTCCTATGACTAAAGAAGAATTTTACTCATTTTACGATGAATTAATTAAGGCAGAAGTCACTAAAGGACATATAGATGAAGCTGAAAAGTACTTTGAAGGTTGTATGCCTTTTGAAGAAATTGCAAGAAGAGGTGTTAAAACCTTGTTATTTGGTCCTATGAAACCAGTTGGTTTAGAACATAATGGCAAAAGACCTTTTGCCGTAGTACAATTAAGACAAGATAACGCAATTGCCACTCTTTACAATGTAGTTGGATTTCAAACACATCTTAAATGGGGAGAACAAAAAAGGATATTACAGATGATACCTGGTTTAGAAAATTGTAATATTGTTAGATATGGAGTTATGCATCGAAACTCTTTTATTAATTCTCCTCTAGTATTAAAGAATACTTATCAATCTAAAATAAGTGATGATGTATTTTTTGCTGGACAAATGACTGGAGTCGAAGGATATATTGAGTCATGTGCATCAGGTTTGCTTGCAGCTATTAACATGTATCAACTTGTTAAAAATAAAGAACAAATAGTATTTCCTACTAATACTATGCTTGGTGCAATGAGTAATTACATTACTACTGCTTCTCCAAAAAAATTTCAACCAATGAATGCTAATTTCGGTATTTTTAAATTAGTTGGAAAATATAATAAAAATGAAAAGAAACAATTATATGCTAAGCAATCCCTAGAAGAAATTGAAAAAATCAAAAA
>Ga0055584_100001805_pt1 | contig 21036 bp, 20 predicted proteins | sample OSDHelmetaG_FD_58716 | JGI IMG/M metagenome (GOLD analysis project Ga0055584, IMG submission 58716) | Pelagic marine sediment microbial communities from the LTER site Helgoland, North Sea, for post-phytoplankton bloom and carbon turnover... | ecosystem: Environmental > Aquatic > Marine >...
AAAAAAAGGAGACATTGATAAAATGTCTCCTTTTTTACTGAGTCAGCTTTTCTATTTTATAAACTGCTTAAATATTTTTCCGCACGCTCAGCTGTTTCACTCTTAGGATATTGAGCAACAACTTGTTCATAATAAGTTTTCGCCTCAACTTTATTCCCTTCAGATTCAGAAATAAGCCCTAATTTTAATAAAGAATCAGCATACTTACTTGAATCTTTAAACTGTAATACTATTAAAAAATTCTTCTTCGCATTCTGCGTGTCTTTCTTGATGGAAAAATAGAGTTGCGCTAACCAATAATGTGCATTAGCACTATAAGTCGATTCTGGATATTCCACCAAAAAAGATTGAAAGGCATGAATAGATTCATCATATTTTCGATCTTTTCTTAATAAATTTAACGCATGATCATAATCACTATTTTCATCTGCATTAGTACTATAAGCAGCAGAAGCCGTTTTAGGATTTACCGCTTCAGAAACAGGAGCTACTGGTGTTTTCTTTATTTCTTCCACTTGAGTCGATAATTTATCAACATCTGCATATAATGAACGTTGACGTTTCAATATTTGTTGAATCTGGTAACCATTTTTTTCAATCAATCCACGCAATTCATCAATTTCACTGCCCATATCATCCACTTGATTTTGCAAACGTAACTGAGCTTGATTCCTTGCATCTAGTAATCGTTCTAAATTTCGAATAGATTGCTGATTAGAGGTTGCCGCAAAAGTGGTAGAAGAAATACCTACAGATAATAAAAGCATCATCCCTAATAAAGACTTTACCTTAGCTATATCTGATAACATAGCAACTCCTATAATACTTAATATGTGATAACAGCACGACGGTTTTTAGCGTAAGCAGCTTCAGTCTGGCTACGATCTAGTGGTTTTTCTTCACCATAAGAAATAATGGATAATTGATTAGATAAAACACCTAGACTTTGTAAATACTGAGCCACTACTTGAGCACGACGTTCACCTAAAGCAATATTATATTCAGGTGTACCACGTTCATCAGTATGACCTTCAATCACTGCTTTTACCATAGGATGACTACGAAGATAAGTCGCATGAGCCGTTAGCATAGGAATATATTCATCACTAATTTGTGTATTATCAAATGCAAAAAAGACACTTCTTTGCTGTTGTCTAATCTGTTCTTGTTGCGCTTGTTTTTGTGCTTCTGTCATATAGCCATTATTATTAACACCATTGACTAAATTAGCATCATTACCTGCAAGCCCAGAAGTATTTGCTGTATCTTCTGCACCTGAAATTGTGGTAACACCCGCACTGGACATAGCGTCATCAGTTTGATCTTCAGGTACTTTAGTTGTACACGCAGAAAGCACAAGGGCTAACGAAAGAACCGATGCAACCTTAATTATTTGTAATGATTTCATCATCTTTTATTTTCCTATTTTGTTAAATTTACTGTAAAAATGGAGACCATGTTGGTGATCGAACTCGTCCATTTGCCATTGGCAAACGAGCCTTAAAACGTCCATCTATAGACACAAGGGATAATACATTATTATGTCCATAAATAGAACTATATATAATCATTGAACCATTAGGTGCTAATGAAGGAGATTCATCTAATTTCGTTTTTGTTAGTACTTGAACAACACCCGAAGTTAAATCTTGTTTCGCAATATTATAATGTGATTGTATTTGTGACACCATAATCATTTCTTTGCCGTTTGGAGATATTTGTCCACCTAAATTTTGATCTCCTTGCCAGGTGATCCTTTGGGTTTGTTTGGTTGCCAAATCTAACTTATATATCTGTGGATGCCCACTACGATCTGAAGTGAAAATTAAATGTCGTCCATCAGGAAACCAAAATGGTTCTGTATTATTAGCACGACCGGATGTTAACTTAGTTAAATTTTTGGTTTGCAGATCGTAAATATAAACTTGTAAACTACCTGATTTAGACAAAACTATAGCCAATTTTGATCCATCTGGAGAAAAATGTGGTGAACCATTATGGCGCGGATAAGAAGCAATCACTTCACGTTTACCTGTTGCAACATCCTGTATAAATATTTGTGAATGTTTGTTTTCAAAACTTACATAAGCAATTTTTTTACCATCAGGAGACCAATTCGGCGACATAATTGGCTCTTTAGAGCGCACAATCTGTTTTTCATTATAGCCATCATAATCTGCTACCATCAATTGATAGGGATAAGTTCCTGAATCTTTGACTACAACATAAGCAATACGTGTTAAAAATGCACCTTTTTTACCTGTTAATTTTTCATAGACTAAATCTGAAACTCTATGGGCAAAATTACGAACTTGAGGCCCGGTAATAATACCTTGATTGTTCAATAAAAGTACATTCTGAGAAGCCGCATCCGCTTTTTCTTCTTCAATTAAATGCCCTTTTGCTAAATCCACCAACTTGAAGTTGACTACATATTGACCGCTTGCATTTGAATTCACCGATCCCATCAATAAAGAATCAATACCTTTGGCTGTCCAAGCTTTAAAATCAATACTATTAATATCCATAGGGGTTTGTGGTAATTGATTTTCTGCCACTGGTGTAAATTGACCACTACGAGTTAAATCTGCTGCCACAATATCAGAAATACTACTTGGAGGCGTACCGCTACCTTCCCATCTAAAAGGAAGGATACCTATAGGTCTTGCTGTATTAACCCCTTCAGTAATAACAATTTTTAATTCTGCTAATGCATTTTGAGCAAATAAACTTTGGACAAGCAAAAATAAAAATATATACCCTAATCTTTTATATCTTTTTAACATTTAGTACCTCTAACGTGGTTCTACAACAAGTCGAATATTTTTCATTTCTTTTACCACTGCGGGATCTGTAGGCATTGGAAATTGTCCAACCTCAAGAACAGCAGCTTGAGCTGCGCTACATAAAGCCGCATCTCCTGTGGGATGTTCAACCCGATAGACAACACCATTATTAGATAAATTCAAACTTAACTGGCACTGTTTACCTTTCATACTATCATTTATTCTTAACTTTTGTTGGATCATATTTTGGAAAATAGCCGCATTACGTGCTACTTGTTGTGCAACAACTTTAGTTTTTACATTATTGCGACTGGCTGTTTCACTATCAATCTCATTAAACAAACTATCGAGCATTGCTTCTTGTTTTACTCGTTCTTGACGTGCTTTTTCTTTAGCTGCAGCTGCCTTTTTCTTGGCTAACATTGCGGCTTCTTTAGCTGCTTTTTCTTCTTGCTCTTTTTTCATGCGTTCTGCCGCTTTTTTCTGTTCGGCTAATTTTTGTTGTCGTTGTTTTTCTAATTTAGCTTGTTTTTCTTTCTCTATTTTAACGCGTTGTTTCTCTTCTAAAGCTTTTTTCTCAGCTTCCCTTTTAGCTTGAGCCGCTTGCACTTTCTTTTCTTCCGCAATACGCTGTTCTTTAAGTATTTTGATTTTTTCTTGGGCTTCTTTTTTCTGCCTTTCTAAAGCTTGAGTTTCTGCCGCTAAACGTTGTTTCTCTTCTTTTTCTTTACGTGCTTGATTCTCTTTTTTACGTTTTAACTTTAAAGCTTCCCTTTGGATCATAACAGGATCTATAGCGACAGCTTTTATAGGCTCAACGCTAGATTGATCATTTATTTTTTGCGATGACGCACTCGGCATTTTAGTGGCGGAATAAAAGCCACCAAAAACCAGTGCTGCGATTAAAACAACATGTAAAACTATAGAAAGAAACGTCGCATTTATATAAGTGTTTCTCTTCTTCATCTCAGCCCCACATTATTCATCATCAATAGGTTTTGTCATCAAACCAACTGATTCAACACCTGCCTGATGTAATAAATCAATGGCCATAATAACGTGGCTATAAGCAACTTTTGCATCTCCCCCAACCATAATCATAGAATCTGGTTTTAATTGCATTTCCGCTTTCACTCGAATCAACAATTCATCGGGATCAACAGGTTGTTTCTCCCCATTATCGACACTTAATCGATAAGCCCCATTTTTATCTACTTCAATAATAATAAAATTAGGGTCACCCTTAGATAATTCAGCTGCACTTTTAGCTTCAGTGGTGGTAGGCAACTCCACATCGACACCTTGAGAAACAAAAGGTGATGTGACCATGAAAATCACCAGTAACACCAACATCACATCAATATAAGGTACAACATTAATTTCCGCTGTCATTTTACGACGGCGCGGTTGATAGTGCATCATAAATTAAACTTCCTTTTCAACCTATTTATCATTTTGTGGTTTTGATTGCTGATTTAAGGTTTGTCGATATAAAATATTGGAAAATTCTTCCATAAAAGTAGCATAGGTATGCTCTAATTTTGTGACCGAGGTAGTGTAACGATTATAAGCCACCACTGCCGGTATAGCAGCAAATAACCCCATAGCGGTGGCAATCAATGCTTCTGCAATACCCGGGGCGACCATAGAAAGTGTTGCTTGTTTCACAGCACCTAAGCCAATAAAAGCATTCATAATTCCCCAAACAGTACCAAATAGGCCTATATAAGGACTAATTGATCCTGCCGTCGCTAAAAAAGGTAAATTCGTTTCTAATTGGTCTACTTCTCGAGATAAAGAAATCCGCATTGCTCGATATACTCCATCCATAATATTATCTGATGATTTGTTGACATGAGCATGATGTAGGCGAATATATTCTTTAAACCCGGAGTGAAATATTTTTTCACTCCCTCGCAGTTCATTCTGTTTTGCTTGTGATTCTTTATATAAAGTACCTAGATCAATACCAGACCAAAATTTATCTTCGAATTGCACCGCACTTTTCGTAGCTTGTTTTAAAACGTGCGAACGTCTAAAAATCATAGACCAAGAAATGATCGATACGATCAATAGAAGAAGCATAATAAATTTTACTACTAAACTTGCTTGTAAAAACAAGCCAAATATAGACAAATCAGCTGACACGTTTTATCTCCGTTAAAATAGCAGATGGAATAACTTGTGATTTCATTTCCGTTGGATTAACTGAAGCAATCTTTACTGTTGCTTCACAATATATTTTATGATTATCGTCTTCTATGCGTTGATAAAAAATAAAAGAGGCATGTTTGACCTGCGTTATCTGAGTACTCACAATCAACATATCATCTAATCGTGCTGCACGCTTAAAATTGATATCCATTCTACTGACAACAAAAGCCACATTTTGTTTCATTAGTTCTTGCTGACTTAAACCGAATTCACGTAAAAATTCTGTGCGACCTCGTTCAAAAAACTTTACATAATTAGCATGATAAACGATCCCACCACAATCTGTATCTTCATAATAGACACGGATCGGCCAATAAAATACTTTTGAAGAAGATTTTTCTAATTGTGTTTTCATGATATTCTCGATTCAATTTTTCTGTATTTCTGCTTGTGAATATACAAGTTTCATTTCAGTATTACAACACACATAATATGCGTATTTATTCTCTTTGGGTATCTAACGCAAGCTTTGCTTTAAAATAACTAGTAATGGTTTTAGAATCAATGATTTCTTGACTCACAACAGCTTGCTCAAATTCTTGTGGTGACATGGCAAAAGTTTCAATCACTTCATCTTCATCCATTTCACCCACTGCCGGCATCAAATCTGAACACAAATAACAATGTAGACGCTCATCACAAAATCCTGGAGTCACTATAGTATCTCCAATATATTGCCATTTTTTTGCTGCTAAACCACATTCTTCAGCTAGTTCTCTTATGGCACAAGCTTGATGATCTTCCCCTTCTTCTATGGTTCCCGCTGCAAATTCAATGATCCAACTGTTAATAGCCGGACGAAATTGTTTCAACATAACCAGATTTCCCTTGGCATCAATAGGAATAATCACACTAGCGCCAGGATGTTTAACTAATGTATGCGTAATTTTTTTATCATTAGGCAGTACCATATCTCTTTCGATTAAATCAAATCTTTTCCAATGATATATCTGTGTTTCTTTTTCCATGATTATTCCTTTTTTATAATACAGGGCCTAACATCGCCACAATATTGTACCAAATGCGTCGAGGAAGCGACCACTTTAATACATCATCCAATAGAATTTTATGTGAGTGTTCTATGTAGTCTTGTTGTCTATGCTGAACTTCTACCGTTAACTCATCATCCCTAAGTAGAATATTATTTTCATAATTTAAATCAAAACTACGTAAATCTAAATTAGTTGAACCGATCAATGTAATCGAACCATCAATCGTCATAGTTTTGGCGTGTAATAAACCATCCTTAAACTCATAAATAATCACCCCAGATTCAAGCAACTGTCGATAATAACTTTTACTGGTTGCTGATACGACAAAAGAATCATTACGCTGAGGAAAAATCATGACGACTTTAACACCACGATGCGCTGCAGCACAAAGACCATTAACAACCGAATAATCAGGCACAAAATAAGGTGTAGAGATAATGAGTTTTTCTTGAGCTTGGGCAAACAATAAAGTAAACAATTGGGGGGTTGCATCACGGCGCTCAGTTGGCCCATCGGCAAATACCTGCGCATAGAATCCATGAGGTTTAGCCTCTAGCGAATAGACAAAATCATTTAAATCTGTAGAGGGATTTCTCACTAACCAATCACTAGCAAATAAAAGCTGATTTTGAGCCACAATAGGGCCTTCAAAACGCAACATAATGTCTACCCAAGGAGCATATTTCGCTTTTACTCTAAATTCTGGATCAGCACAATTATTACTTCCACAATAAGTGATTTTACCATCTATTATGGTAATTTTTCTATGATTCCGTAAATCAATACGGCTAAATATCAATGTTCTTATGGGATTTTTCAATGGCAAGGCAACAGCAACATCGACACCACAAGCTTGCATTTTTTTCCACGTTGAAGAGGCAATAAATTTTCGAGAACCTAGTCCATCAGCCATCACTCGGCATTTTACACCTCGTTGTGCAGCTCTCATTAAAGCGTTGGCAATACTAATCCCAGTCTCGTCTTCTAGCCAAATATAATAAAGGATATGTATATGATCAGTTGCAGCATCAAAATCGGCGATCATATTAGATGTCGTATCTTTTGCATCCCGCATTAAGCGTGCGCTATTTCCTGCCGTTAATTGAAAACCATTTACAGAAGATGCGTAAGCAAATGCAGAACAATATTGCTGTTCAATATGCTCTTCTAAATACTTTTTATTACCTAACACTTCAGGATGATTTTCTTCTAGTTGAGTCAGAATTTTTTGTCGTTTACTATCTGCATGAAACCCCACATCAGCTTCTCCAAACATCCAATAAATAACTGCACCTATGTAAGGTAAAATAAGAATAACGAGAAACCATGTCAGACGAGTCGTAGGAGTTAAATTATTACGCACTAGAATACGTATAGTGAATCCAGTAACAAACAAAAAATGAAGAAGTGTAATCAACTCAAAAATCATCGTACCTCCAGATAAACATTTTTGTTTGATCTAATCAAGTCATTTGAATCAGTCTACCAAAAAATCATATTTTTATCATAATAAAAAAAACCGTAGATTTTAAATCTACGGCTTTTAAAATACAATTCTAGCTAAAGTTATTTCTTAGCGTTACGTTCTTTCGCTTCAGCAATAACTTGTTCTGCAACATTTGCAGGACATGGTGCATAATGATCAAATTCCATAGAGAATTGACCACGACCAGATGTCATTGTACGTAGTGTACCAATATAACCAAACATTTCAGCTAGAGGCACATCACCTTTAATTCGAACACCTGTAGGACCTGCCAGTTGATCTTTGATCATACCACGACGACGATTTAAATCACCGATGACATCACCAACATGATCTTCTGGAGTAAATACATCAACATGCATTACGGGTTCTAGAAGTTGTGCACCTGCTTTAGGCATTGATTGACGGAAAGCACCTTTTGCTGCGATTTCAAATGCAATTGCAGATGAATCGACGGCATGGTAACCACCATCGAACAATTCGACGTCAACATCAAGCACTGGATAACCGGCAAGAACACCGTTTTCCATCATGCTAGCAAAACCTTTTTCGATAGCTGGGAAGAATTCTTTAGGTACATTACCACCAACAACAGTTGATTTAAATGTAAAGCCACTACCAGGTTCACCTGGTTTGATACGGTAATCGATTTTACCAAATTGACCTGAACCACCAGATTGTTTCTTATGTGTATAGCTATCTTCAATTTCTTTAGTGATAGTTTCACGATAAGCTACTTGAGGTTTACCAACATCTAATTCAACACCGTAAGTACGTTTAAGAATATCTACTTTGATATCTAAGTGAAGTTCACCCATACCTTTCAGTATTGTTTCACCAGAATCTTCATCAGTTTCAACCTGGAATGAAGGATCTTCTGCCACCATTTTACCGATAGCAATACCCATTTTCTCACTACCGTTTTTATCTCTTGGCACAACAGCAATAGAAATAACAGGTTCTGGGAAGATCATTGGTTCTAATGTACATTCATTTTTAGGATCACATAGAGTATGACCTGTTTGAACATTTTTCATACCAACGACCGCAATAATATCACCCGCGTGTGCTGAAGCAATTTCATTACGTTCATCAGCGAACATTTCAACCATACGACCAATACGTTCAGTTTTACCTGTTGCACTGTTAAGGATAGTATCACCCTTATTCATCACACCAGAATAAATACGAATAAAGGTCAATGCACCGAAGCGATCATCCATAATTTTGAATGCTAATGCACGTAAAGGTTCTTCTTCAGAAACAATAGCGTATTTACCTGTGTGATCACCTGTATCAGGATCACATAAAGGTTGAGGATCAACTTCTGTTGGATCGGGTAAGTAATCAACGATAGCATCAAGTAAAGGTTGAACACCTTTATTTTTATATGCAGAACCACAATATGTTGGGAAGAAATCTAATTTACGTGTGCCTGTACGAATACAACGTTTCAAGTCTTCAATAGAAGGTTCTTCACCATCCATATAAGCCATCATTAAATCGTCATCTTGCTCAACAGCAGTTTCGACAAGTTCTTCACGATATTGTTTTGCTTTTTCTACTAAATCAGCAGGAATATCAGTTACTTCGAAGTTTTCAGGAAGACCTGAGTCATCCCAAATATAAGCTTTTTGTTCTAGTACATCAACCACACCAACGAAATCATCTTCACGACCGATAGGTAATGTCATTACTAGAGGAGTTGCGCCTAAAATCTTTTTAACTTGTTCGACTACGCGATAAAAATCTGCACCCATACGATCTAATTTATTAACAAAAATCAAACGAGATACACGAGATTCATCAGCATAACGCCAGTTAGTTTCAGACTGAGGTTCTACACCGCCTGAACCACAAAATACACCAACACCACCATCTAATACTTTTAGAGAACGATAAACTTCAACAGTGAAGTCAACGTGTCCGGGGGTATCGATAATGTTCATACGGTGATCTTTCCAGTAACAAGTTGTTGCTGCAGATTGGATAGTGATACCACGTTCTGCTTCTTGTTCCATAAAGTCAGTTGTTGTTGAACCGTCATGTGTATCACCAATCTTATGGATTTTACCCGTAAGTTTAAGGATACGCTCTGTAGTAGTAGTTTTACCCGCGTCAACGTGAGCGAAAATACCAATATTTCTGTATTTGGATAAGTCTGCCATTTGCTACTCTTATGTCAGTGTATAAAAAACTGCAGTATTGTATAGGAAAAAGACAGCAGACTCAAGATCTGCCATCACGAAAACACTAAATTATTCTATTGAACTTGCCTGTAAATTTTCTTGTACCAAGTTTTTTAAAAAATTAATGAAGGCTTTATTATTTTTTAATTGTAAATTCCCTTCTTGTATAAGACTGTTGACGCTCTGTCTATCCAAAGTCAAATCGGTAGGAATATTATTAAAATAATGATATTTTTTAGCGTCGGTTAAAGATTGTAAATTAATGTCTATAAAATAGGCTTTATAGGGGCTACCAAGTTGTTGCATACGTTGATTACGTTCATTAACAATCCTATTTATATAAGATTTAGTCGTATCATTATAGCGATGAATTGAGATATCTGAACTAGCAGAAACAATCTCTTGTGTCGATGGTTCTACACTACTTTTATCCATATTATAATTTGGATATGCGGAAGCATCGACAGAAATAATCACTAAATTTTTATACGATAAATTAGTATATTTTTTTATATCAGAGCGGGTTTCATGACTCATATTAACAAAACCAGTAAGAGCCAATAAACCTAAATTATCGGTAATACCACCATCAACTAAATGAATATAAGGTCGATTTTTTTTATCTTGATAGGAAACCAAACCGCGTATTGTATGTTGAGATGGTAAAAATCCAAAGCTATTTTTATGAAAATTAACTAAGGAACGACGACATGTAGCTCGATTTTTTAACGTTACTGGATTAAAGATCATGGGCACCGCTGACGAAGCCATCACTGCCGAAGCAATAGGATAAGTAGCTAAATTGGAACAAATCAAATCAAAATAAGATTGTAGAAAAGAAAAACGAATGCCTGCACCTAAATCTGTTGCATTAATCACAATCAAAGGAGCATCATCTCGAATATCTGCGAAAGTTTTGTTGTGAAAAAGATATTTCTGATAATATTCAATTACTTTTTGTGTCCGGCTTTTATCCGAGAAAACAAAATCAACGCTTAATATTTTATCTAAAAGTGCACCGGAAATATCTTTATATAAAAAATCTGAAGCAAAATTAGTAAAGAGCTTATCACCATATAATCCATAATAAGCCGAAGTAAAACTTCCTCCGGAAACTGAACTAATTACATCAACTTCGTCTAATAAACGTTCTTTTATACCGTCAATGTGAACATAAGTATTTTTCAGTGCTTGCATCACACCATAAGACAGGGCTGCAGCTCGATTTCCACCACCAGAAAAGGCCAAAACAAGGGTGATTTTATCTACTTTTTTATTTGGTATAAATGCATTTTTTTGTGTTGTCGAAAATGCTGGTACAGAAGAATTATTATCAATTTTGCTCACAGCAGAGCATCCGACAAGGAGATAAAAACAAGTACAATACACTAGTATTTGCTTAAAAATCACCGCGTATTCATTCCTTTAAACTAAAGATAAAATGTAATTTACCATTGAACGTAAACCATTACCACGTAAAGGACTTAAATGTTTTAATAAACCTAGTTGTGTAAAATAGTCTTGAATATCAAACGCTTTTATTTCAGCTGCAGTTTTACCGTGAAAAGCCGCTAACACTAGTGCAACTAAACCTTTAACGATAATAGCATCACTATCTGCACTCAAGTATAGTTTATCTTCTTTCCATTCAGAAAGTATCCATACTTGACTTTGACATCCACGAATAAGATGTTCTTCAATTTTTTCATCATTAGATAAAGGAGGTAATTCTTTACCCAAATCAATCAAATAACCGTATTTTTCTTCCCAATCCTCAAAAAATGAGAAGTTTTCTAATATTTCTTCTGTAGTAATTTCACTACCAAATGGATGTGCTTGAGTCATATATCTTCTTTCTATTAATATTGAGTTAGAGGAACATTTTAACAATTTTTTTTAATGCGGCAACTAATGCATCCACTTCTTCAAAAGTATTATAAAAAGAAAAAGAAACACGGGCTGTTCCTGGAATGCCTAAACGCTGCATTAAAGGCTGAGTACAATGATGACCATCTCGAATAGCAACACCTTGCTGATTTAATAAAGTACCTATATCACTAGGATGCAAACCTTGAATACCAAAACTCAAAATAGCCGTACTTTTATCTGGGTGACCATAACGATGAAAACCAGGAATGTTAGCTGTTTGTTCAATAGCATAGGTAAGAAGATTATGCTCATGTTCATGTAAACGCGGCATGTCTAAACTAGCTAAATAATCAACAGCAGCGCCAAGCCCAATAGCACCTGCTATATTAGGTGTACCTGCTTCAAATTTATAAGGTAAGACATTATAGGTTGTTTTTTCGAAAGTTACCGATTCGATCATTTCACCACCACCTTGATAAGGTGGCATAGCTTCAAGTAACTCTTTACGTCCCCACAATGCCCCTATGCCTGTCGGTGCCATCATTTTATGGCCTGAAAAAGCATAAAAATCGCAATCTAAATCCTGAACATCAATATCAATATGAGAAGCAGCTTGAGCGCCATCAATCAATACTTTTGCCCCCATTGCATGAGCTTTGGCAATGATTTTTTTAACTGGATTTATCGTACCTAATGAGTTAGAGGCATGACCTACAGAAACAAATTTAACTTTATCATCAAGAATAGCATCGAGTTGAGAAAGATCTAAAACACCCTCATCAGTGATAGGTAACACCACTAAATGGGCACCTTTTTCTTCACAAATGATCTGCCATGGCACAATATTAGAATGATGTTCTAATTCTGTTACCATCACTTTATCACCGGCCTTAAGATTAGCACGCCCCCAAGAGGAAGCCACTAAATTGATACCATCTGTAGTGCCCTTTGTCCACACCACTTCCTCAGGACAATTAGCATGAACAAACTGAGCAACTTTTTGGCGAGCATCTTCAAAAGCTGCTGTTGCTTGCATACTTAAGGTATGCGCTCCACGATGAACATTGGAATTTGTTTTATGGTAATAGTTTTCTAATACATCTAATACTTGTTGTGGCTTTTGTGATGTGGCCGCATTATCAAAATAGACAAGAGGTTTCCCATCAACCTGGTGAGATAAAATAGGAAAATCTTGGCGAATTTTTTGTATATATAATTCATTAGATGTCATCAATATCTCCTAGCGTATGACCTAAAAATTGGGCAATTTTCATTCTAAATCTATTTCTACATGGGGATTCAGGCATATGATTTAGCACTTCGGTAATAAAAGAGAAACTGATCATTCCTTTGGCTGTATTATCATCAATACCACGTGTTTTTAAATAATGTAATGAGAGCTCATCTAATTGGGAAACAGTTGCTCCATGCGAACATTTTACATCATCAGCATAAATTTCCAGTTCAGGACGGGTGTCTATATGCGCTTTATCACTAAGCAATAAATTTTTATTGCTTAGATCACCACTGGTCTTCTGTGCATCCTGTACAATTAAAATACGACCATCGAATGAAACACGAGAACGATCATCAACGATACCACGGAAAACTTCATTACTAATAGTTTGTGGAACCAGATGTTCTGTCAGTGTTTTGAGTTTTATCTTATCTGTATCACGAGTTAGATAGGCGCCATAAATCGCGCTTTGAGCACCTTCACCCTGTAGTTTAACATTCACATCATAAGATTTTTCTTGATCAGTCAAGCCTTGAATTAAATAAAAACTTTCATAATGTGCATTTCTATCTAATCTCAATACTTCAGTATTTGCACTTCTTTCCTGTTCAAACAACATACGGTAATGTTCTAAGGAAGCATTGTCAGCTAAATTGATATCTAAATAACTCTGAGCTTGCGACTGGCCAGTATAAGATTCTAAAATAAATGCATGACTATTTTCACCCAGATTTAAGATCAATTTTTGCGTATCTGTTACATTATGCCAATTGATAAAAATAGGTAATTTCACCCCAGTATTAGCACTGATTGTTAAAGTCGCCTGTTTGTTTTTATCTGTTACAAGGGAATCATTAACCACAGAATCGGGAGCAATTGCTTGCAATTGTTCTTTCCCCTGAGTAATTAAGACAGCGCCATCAACGCTCACTTCAAGTGCAATTTTAGGCACTGGACACTGTTTTTCTACTTTTTCTTGTTTGATGCTGTGATCCATATTAAGCCTCACCTGTTAACCAGTTATAACCTTTTTCTTCTAATTCAAGTGCTAAAGATTTATCACCAGACTTAATAATTTTTCCGTCTGCCAACACGTGCACAAAATCAGGTTTAATATAATCTAATAAACGTTGATAATGAGTCACAAGAACAATACTACGTTCTGGACTACGCATTGAATTTACCCCTTTAGCTACCACTTGTAATGCATCTATATCCAAACCTGAATCCGTTTCATCAAGAATGGCAAGTTTAGGTTCAAGCATTAACATTTGGATAAGTTCATTACGTTTCTTTTCACCACCAGAGAAGCCTTCATTCACACCTCGGCGTAAAAAACTAGGATCAAGATTGGCGACTTTACTCATTTGTTTGGCTTTCTTTAAAAACTGACCTGTAGTTAAAGGTGTTTTGCCTTGATAATTATAAACCGCATCCACAGAGGCTTTAAGTAACTCCATATTACTTACTCCGGGGATTTCAACTGGATACTGGAAGGATAAAAATAATCCGGCACGGGCACGTTCTTCTTCTGGCATAGCAAGTAAATCTTTACCATTAAAGCTGACAGACCCTCCTATGATTTCATATCTAGGATTACCTGCTAATACATGACCTAAAGTGCTTTTCCCCGCACCATTAGGCCCCATTATAGCGTGTACCTCTCCAGGTTTAATATCAAGGTTAAGACCTTTAAGGATTTGTTTCTCTTCGACTCTTGCTTCTAATGCTTTAATATGTAACATGTTTTCTACCCTTTTACGTTTTAACCTATTGACGTTTAACCTACAGCCCCTTCAAGGCTCACTTCTAATAATTTACCGGCTTCGACAGCAAATTCCATTGGTAATTGTTTAAATACATCTTTACAAAAACCATTCACAATCATAGAAATTGCTTTTTCTTCATCTAACCCACGTTGCTTACATAAATACAACTGATCATCACTCACTTTAGAGGTGGTTGCTTCATGTTCAATACGTGCACTGGGATTTTCCACTTGAATATCAGGGAAGGTATGTGCACCGCAAGTAGAACCGATCAGTAATGAATCACACTGTGTATAATTACGTGCATTTTGAGCACGAGGGATCACTTTCACTAATCCACGATAAGAATTCTGACTAAAACCTGCGGAAATCCCTTTGGAAATAATAGTAGAACTGGTGTTTTTCCCAAGATGAATCATTTTAGTACCCGTATCGGCTTGCTGATAATTACGCGTTAAGGCAACAGAATAGAATTCCCCTCGACTATTATCACCTAAAAGCACAACACTAGGATATTTCCAAGTTACTGCAGATCCTGTTTCCACCTGTGTCCAAGAGATATGTGCATTAGTATGTGCAATCCCCCTTTTAGTAACAAAATTGTAAATACCACCTTTCCCATTTTCATCACCAGGGTACCAGTTCTGCACCGTTGAATATTTAATATCAGCATCATCTAATGCAATTAATTCTACAACGGCTGCATGTAATTGATTTTCATCACGTTGAGGTGCTGTACAGCCTTCTAAGTAACTGACCTGAGCACCTTCATCTGCAATAATCAATGTACGTTCGAATTGCCCCGTATTTTGTTCATTAATACGAAAGTAAGTCGATAATTCCATTGGGCATTTAACACCTTTAGGAATATAGACAAAAGAACCATCACTAAATACCGCACTGTTTAATGCAGCATAAAAATTATCATCTTGAGGTACAGAAGTACCAAGGTGTTTTTTCACCAATTCTGGGTAATGTTTTACCGCTTCAGAAATAGAACAAAAAATGACACCCGCTTTTGATAATTCTTCTTTATAAGTTGTCCCTACACTTACTGAGTCAAATACAGCATCTACAGCGACACCGGCTAAAACTTTTTGTTCATAAAGTGGAATACCTAATTTATCGTATGTTTCTTTTATTTTAGGATCTATGTCATCTAAACTTTTAGGTCGATTTTCCATAGATTTAGGTGCGGAATAATAGGAAATATCATTAAAATCTATCTTGGGGTAAGTGACATGTGCCCATGAAGGCTCTGTTAAGGTTAACCAGTGCTTATAAGCGGCTAATCGCCATTCTAGTAACCATTCAGGTTCTTCTTTTTTGGCTGAGATACGACGGATAACGTCTTCATTTAATCCTTTCGAAAAAGTATTAGATTCAACTTTAGTGACAAAACCTGCAGCGTAATCACTATCAATCAGATCATTGATCTCTTCATTGGCCATGTTCTCTCCTCTTAATCATTAAGAAAGTATTTACTTTTTAAACTATCTGTTGATGCATAATACCACTATTTAAAAAATACTAAATACTTTATTATCTTTTTCCAATTGACTGGTGTTTTTTTGCATACGATCCATATAAATTTGACCAAATTATAACCAAAACTTACTAATACGATCATCTGCATTAAAATGATAAGCAACCTGGGCTTGAAAAAGTTCAGCCGTTGCAACAGCATCACACAATGCATGATGCGCGGTATAAAAAGGTAAATGGTAACGTTGCCGAGTTTGTGCCAAACGTACTGATTTTGCCGCATTACCTTTAAGTAAATTAATCAACATCAATGAACTTCTATGCAAAATAATTGACTCCAATTGCATCGTATCTATAACAGGAAACTCAATACCTTCTTTATAACGATGTAAAAAAGCTTGATTTAAAAAATTGCGTTCCATATTCCGATAATGCACCACCACTATTTTATTTTGCATCTGTTTTAATAAATCGGGAGCAATTTCTGTTAAATCGGGAGAATCAATAATATCATTATGAGTAATACCGTGAATAGTAACGGATTTCTTAGATAATCTGACTCTTGGGCGTAATAACCAATAAGCACTTTTTTTTAAACAAATACTATCTAAAGTAAAAGGCACTATACCAATACTCACAATATCATTCGTCGTTGCGGATAACCCCGTCGTTTCAAAATCCATTGCTAAAAATTCAACTTCATTGAGCGGCGTGTTCGCATGAGGGACACCTTGAGCATAATATTGTTGTAAAAAATCATGGTGAGCCCCCTCTTGCCTGCGTTTAAATTTATTCACCCAATCAATATGAGGCTTAGAAAATAGAAAATCAAACATAATCAACGCCCTTATTTATTAGAATTATAACGATATTTTAAAAAGTTTTGGGCGTTATTCACCACCAAAAATGCGGCTTTCAAATTACGTTTTTCAAAATCTGATAAACTATCTGGCTCGATATTATTATCCGGTTCCATATCATTTTTAATATCTTCTGCTTGATGTCTAATACGAACCATCGAAATAAATTCAAAAGCATCTCGGATATCTTCGGCTCGACCTTTAGGTAATAATTTTGCTTGAGCAATATCATCTAAACGCTGAAAGGTATTTTGTGCATAAGAACCAATAGCAAGAGCATGTACGCGAAGTAAATCTGCAACGGGAGCCGTTCCTCTACGTTTCAAATTAATCGAATCTTTATGTTGACCATCTTTTTCCATCACAAAATCTTTAAAAAAGCCTAAAGGTGGGCGTCGATTCAAGGCATTTCTTGCCAATGCAGCTAGAAAACCTGGACTATTTCTCGTTTTTGTACGTACAAACACATTTAAATGATCTGCCCATTTTATTTGACCATAAACACCAACCAGATCAAAACAAATAGAAGCATTCAACAAGGATTGAGGACTAGGATGATCAATCCAATTAGCAAAACGTGTTTCCCATTCTTTTTTGGTCAAACAGAGATCTGGATTTGTCGCCATGATATTGCCCGTACAATACGCATAACCACAAGCAGCTAAACCATCACACACAAAGGCCGTTAATTGTCGAAAATACTCGCCATGTATTTTTTCATCATAGCTATTATCTAACATCATCCCATTATCCTGATCCGTTAGAATAATCTGTTCATCTCGCCCCATAGAGCCAAAAGCAAGAAAACAATAAGGAATAGGCGGTGGACCTAATTTTTCTTCCCCTAATTCGAGTAATCTTTGCTTAAAACTGCGGCAAATTGTTGACATGGCCGTACCTACCATATGGGAATTGGCATCTTCTTCTACCATACGTACAAAGCTATATTTTATCTGTTTTGATAATCTCACTAATTCTTCAATTTCATTTTGTTGGAAGATTGAACTTACAAGAAGTAATGAGCTTTGTGACTGATAACGCACAATATCCGCCGCTTCCACTACACCAATAAGACGAGAATCTTTTAAAATAGGAAGATGATGCACGTTATAACGCAACATAGTTTGCATGGCTTCATAAACATAAGCGTTATAATCTAAGGAAAAAACATTTCGACTCATAATTTTACTTATAGGTTCATCCAGAGAAATCCCTTCTACTATGGCACGGACGCAAAAATCTCTGTCTGTCACAATACCCAACACGGGATCATTATCTTCTCCAGGCTCTGGAGAAATACTGGGATCCACAACCAATAAAGAAGCAATGTTTTCTTCATGCATTTTTTTAGCTACTGCCTTGATGCTCATTTCTTTATTGACGGTAGGGGCTTCTCGTAATAATAATTTACGCACTTTTGTCGTAGTAAATTCATTATTATTATTCGATACGGCACGTTTTAAACGTTCTGTGTCATCAGCTTCCAGAAAATCGGCAAGATCATCATAGGTATCATAGAGTCGAATGATCACTTCTTGAGGGATGCGATAAATTAGGGAATCTTCCATGGTCTTGGTGGTAAATCTGGTTTTTTTATGTGTTAACAGCGGAAGTTGACCAAAAAAACGTCCTGTTTCAAGACGATTAAATAATTCACCATTACGATTATAAACAGCAACAGCACCAGAGCGGATCATAAAAAGATTATCCATATAATCGCCAAAGTGCACAATGGGAGTATCTTCCCTGTAATAAGAAATTTTAATGTTTTTTGCAATATCTTGCAGTTCTTCTTCAGGCAACCATTTAAAAGGTGCATATTGAGAAATAAAATTAATAATATCGATAAATTCAATATCCATACGAACTCGTTCCTATTTAGCACATTTAATAACAATTTTTTATAGATTTTTTAAGCCATTTTCTAAAACATACAACAAACACTAATGCACCAATAAATGCCCACATCATATCTGACTGTGTATCCCAGATATATCCTTGTGTTCCTAAAAATGCCTCTGCACTTTGTCCTGAACTTATAGCCACCCACCATTCAATTAGCTCGTAAAACGCACTCAATGCCAGACAAAAAATCACAGAGAAGAAATTAACCCACCCCTCACTTTTCATTACATTTCTACGAAGAAGAATTTCACTAACAATAGCGGCAGGAATAAAACCTTGAGCAAAATGTCCCAATTTATCGTAATTGTTTCTATGCCAATTTAAAATATCGGCTAGCGTATCAAACAAAGGCACATGGGCATAAGTATAATGTCCCCCCACCATAAGGATACAGCAATGTATTAATATAAGTATATAAGTAAAACGCGAGAAGGTAAATTGGCGGTAACTCATCCCCAAAACAAACAAACCAACAACAGCAGGAAGAACTTCTAAAAACCAAGTGAAATAATCATGAGAACCTATTGCTGACCATATAAAAACAACACAAAAACACAGAATCCAACTTAAGCTATATACTGATACAACAGAAATTGATGTTTTTTTTACGGGGGGAACGCTCATTACTACTCCTTTTGGATAAAAAAATAGTGTAACTTAATTACAAATATTAAAAAACCCAAGCACATTAAATGTACTTGGGTTTTATACTAAATCACGAAATAATTAAAAATTAATGTTTAATTATTCAACAACTTTAGTTTCTTGAATTTCAACACGTGGAACATAGATATCTACACGGCGGTTTTGAGCACGACCTTCTGCAGTTGCATTTGACGCTACAGGGTTAAGTTCACCTTTACCTTCAACGATCAAACGAGCAGGATCTACATTGTATTCTGCTGCAATAGCATCCGCTACTGATTGTGCGCGTTTTTCAGAAAGCTTAGCATTATACGCTTCTGAACCAGTACTATCAGTATTACCCGCAATACGTAGTTGATATTCATCATTTGCTTTTAGGCGAGCAATAACAGGATCTAATTCTGCTTTTGTTGCAGGAGTTAGCATTTCACTGTCTGTTGCAAAATGAACGGTAACAGCAACAGGATTGATCACTTTTGTCATAACTACAGGTTCTGGTTCTGCTACTGGAACAGGCGCTTGTGCTTCACCAAAGTGATAAGTCATGTTTAATGTGTATAAATGAATTTCAGATACACCGGTACTATCGTCACCGGCATCAAAATAAACTTGATAATCAAGTCCCATAGATAGTGAAGGATCGAAATAATATTCTAAACCAGCACCAACTGTTGGAGAAAGACCGTTGTCAGTTTCATCTAAATTTGCACCATTGGCGTTCACACGAACCATAGCGACACCAGCTTTAGCATATACATCGAAACTATCTGAAAGATTCGCTTGTAGTTTACCTACTAAATCTAATGCTTTTGCATCATAACTAGTTACTTTTTGACCAACTGCGGCAGGAGCAAGAGATGCTTCACCTAAATAAGTATAACCACCTTCAATAGAGAAGTAGTCATTTTGTTGGTAACCAGCGAAGACACCGCCAACAGGAGCTGAATCTTTATCACAAGATTGACCTGCTACATCACATGCACTGTGGAAAGTTGAACCACCAATACGAGCACCGGTGTACCAACCAGGAGTGGCTGCATTAGCGACACTTGGAAGTGCTAGCATGATAGCTAGGGGAAGAGCTGCTTTAACTGCTTTTAATGTTTTCATCTTATATATCCTTTTTAAGGTTTTCTTCTACTAACGAATAACTACTCAAAAATAATACATTGATTATAAATTTGCAAGAATTTTTTGTCAAAAGAAGTGTCTAAACCCTCTAATTTAATTTATTTCCATAATAAAAACAAGGAAATATTATTAATTAAGATAAAAAACAAGTATCAGGATTTTTTTAAGAGCATTTTTTAAGAAAAGAAGGGGAAATAAAAAGAGAGACGAACATAAAAAAGGTGGGGATTCATTCTAGTCAAATCCCAGCACCCACGTCCCAAGCGCTGGCTGCTCCCTTCCGGGCCTGACCAAGTACACAAGTTAGTGTCGCGGGAGGACCAAAAGAACCCCCATAGAAGACTAAAAACGATATTTTTAATCTATGCTTTTCAAAGCACGGCAGATTATCTATGAATCCTAATTCGATTGCAAGAGCTTTCTTAAATAAAATTTTTTCATTACCATCTTGTCACTAGAAAGTATTTT
>Ga0055584_100001806_pt1 | contig 21035 bp, 23 predicted proteins | sample OSDHelmetaG_FD_58716 | JGI IMG/M metagenome (GOLD analysis project Ga0055584, IMG submission 58716) | Pelagic marine sediment microbial communities from the LTER site Helgoland, North Sea, for post-phytoplankton bloom and carbon turnover... | ecosystem: Environmental > Aquatic > Marine >...
GGGTCGGGGTGGTCGAAGCCGACGGGACCGATGGGTGCGAAGCGTGAGAGATCATATTTGAAGGGTGCCAGGTTGCCGTGCCAGGCAACGACATCAAGCGGGCTGTGGCTGAGCTCGTTGGCATAGAGCCTGCCTCCGGCTTTCATGACCAGTTGGCTCGTCTGCTCGGTGTCCTGATAGGCGGCAACCGGCGCCAGAAAATCGCGTTCGTCGGCCAGGCTGTTGGCACCGATCAGGCCGCGTTCGGGCAACCTGAGTGGCGCACCATAGTTTTCACAGACATAACCGCGCGCGGTTTCGTCCATCAGCATGGCCTGAAAAACCATGCCGCGCGGGATCAGCGCGATTTCGCCGGGCCCGACGTCAAGAATGCCGCATTCGGTCGCGATCCGCAGGTTGCCGGCCTGGGGAACCAGCAGCATCTCGCCATCGGCATTCAGGAAGTAACGATTTTCCATGGACCGGTTCGCGGCATAGACGTGGCTGGCAATGCCGATCTGCAGGGCAGCATCGCCACAGGTCGCCATGGTCGCCAGACCCTGCAGAAAATCGGTCGGGTCCCCGGGCAGGGGAACCGGGTGCCAGCGTTTGGGCCCAATCGGCACATCACTTTCATTGCGACATGGCGCGGTGCGGATGGCATCGGCATCGACCTCTGCAAACCTGGTTGCATGACGCACGGTTGGGCGGATGCGGTAGAACCAGCTTCTCTGGTTGGTTGCCCGCGGGGCCGTGAATGCGGAGCCCGAAAGCTGTTCGGCATAAAGGCCCAGTGCAGGTTTCTGGGGCGAATTGCGCCCGATCGGCAGCGCGCCTGGAATCGCTTCGGTTGAAAAGTGATTTCCGAAGCCGGTCATGTAGTAAGGCGCGCTGTTCGTTTCCCTGGTCATCGCAACCGTGCATCCGTCCTGTGGCCGATCTGGGCCTCATTGGGGCAGAGATTGCAGGCTGGCTCAAGTCTGACGTGACAGAAGAAACTTTCTGCATCGTCGGGCGAGGCTCTGTGGCAACGTGTCAGGGTCTTTGAATGTGGGAGCTCACGATGAAGAAACTGTTGGGTCTGGTTCTGGCTTGTCTGGTAGTGGTACCCGCCATGGCGGATGAAACCTGGGACACCGAATACGGTCTGGTGATCTATGAGCAGGATCTGGGCGATGTCGCGATCCTGTCTTATCCCGTCGATAAGGGGCGGCGCGGATCCGTCTACTTCCCTGGCCTTGCGGGAAACTACGACAATCGTTCGGTCCACGAAGGTTATTGGATCGAGGATGGTCCAGGCTCCTGCATGGTCGAGATCGTGGGCGCTGACGGCCGCCGCTCGAACAATTGGGGCCGTGCCATCATTGCCTTCGACAAACCGGCTTTTCCGACAGGCTGGACCGCCCTGGGTGGCGACTGTTTCGGTGCGCCGGATATGCCGCTGCGCGGTGATGTTCCATTTTAGAGCCGACATGATCGGCATGTTCCATCAGGCTGCCGGAACCGTTGCCTCCCTGGTGCTTTGTCTCGTCATGGCGCAATCGGCACTGGCGCAAGACGTCTGGGTTCTGCCCTGGGGTGAGATGGTGCACGAAGCCGATGTCGGCGACACGGCAATCTGGTCCTATCCTTCCGAGGATGAACAGCGTGGCTACATCTACCTTCCCGAACTGGCCGGCAGGGATGAAGGTCTGTCGGAACATCTGGGTTACTGGATTGAAGATAGCCAGGGCTGGTGTCCGGCCACCCTGACGGGCGCAGATGGCCTGACCTCCAACAGTTGGGGCCGCATATTGGTGGTGTTTGACCAGGAAACAGCACCCAGTGCCTGGACCATGGTTGCAAGCATGTGTCTGGAAGACTTCGATGACGAAGGCATCCGGGGCGAACTTCCCGGCTGATCCCCTGGGCAAAGCAGGTTAGGTTTCCAGAATCAGGAACTGGGGAGACCATCATGCCTGCGACCGGAAGCTGCCTTTGTGGCGCTGTCACATATGAAATCGATCAATCCCTCAGCGATGTCATCGTGTGCCATTGCACCGATTGTCAGAAGTCTTCGGGCTCGGCGGCATCCCACAACATTGTCATCGCGACCGAAAATCTGCGCATGACGGGCGAGCAGCCACAAACTTTCGCGCAGGTCGTCGATAGCGGGCGCACCCTGACCCGCTCGTTCTGCGGAGCCTGCGGATCCCAGCTCTTTTCCCAGCGCGACACGAACCCGGAAATGATGGTGGTGAAATCGGGCACGCTCGATGATCGCCAAGGCTTCAAGGTCGTGATGGATATCTGGACTGCCAGTGCCAATCCCTGGCTACCCCGTGACGAAACTGTGCCCCAACATGAAGGCAACCGCCCGCCGCCTAAATAGGCGCAGTCGTTGATCAGGCAGTTGCAGTTTCAGTGTCTTCTGGCGGCGCATCGACGATGCATCGGCCCAGAAGAACGAAGGCCGCGGTGAGGAAAATCTCGACAACCCGGCTGAAGTAAGCCTCGCTGCCATCGCTGGGCGCCAGGGCGATCACAAGAAGAATGATCGAAATTCCGGTCGCACCCTTGGCCAGAGCACCGATCGTTCCGCCGGCTTCTGCCGCCAGACCCAGACTCAGAACCATGGCGGCGAACAGAATGAAACCGAAGAGTTCGGATGGATTGGTCGAGATGAAAACAGCCGCGACCAGCGCAATGGCGCCGCCGATGATATTGGCTGCAATCAGGCCCATGGCACCCTGCGCTGCAGAAGACAATCGCAGCACGGTAACCGCTGTAATCAGAATGTAGAGGCTGTCGTGTTTTTCAGTAATCACGAAGTAGCCGAACAGAGCCATGAGAATTGCTGTGCGGCCAAGGCTCTCGCGCAGGGGTGATCGCGACAGCTCAGATTCCGGCTTTTCGGTCGCTTCTGCCTTGCTTGGAAGCACAACATGAGCAAACAGCGTGCTCAGTGCGGCTGCCAGTGCGCCCATTGCAAGGCCGTCTACCAGAATGGCAGCAGCAGTAATCGATGTGGCGGCGAACGTACCAATCGCGACCAGAACGATAAGAGCAAGCCCGATCAACGCGTCGGGCCCTTTCGTGGCGTCTCGGTAGAATGCCAGGAACACAAATCCTGTAAAAACCAGCACCAGAACATCGGTGTTGCTGGCAAGAAGCGCAGTTACTGCCAGAACGATCTGACCCAGAATCCACATGATCACGGGAATCGCCAGAAGTTTGCCCGGAGGGGCTGCTGGCTGACCGGGAGCGACCAGCGCAGCGGCAATGATCGGGCCAAGCAGAACGACAAGATAGTCGTTGATGACCAAGCCGAGGGCCGAGGCCCCGACAACGGCGATCACCAGCCTCAGGCCATGGTTTTTGAGTGCGGGATGAACCCCGGCGGAATCAGTCGACATAGTTCCAGTAGCTCGCCAGACGGACACGCACACGCGCCAGCAGGTCCATGATGCCGTCGCTGGCATCGGTATAGACGATGACACTGGTCCGTGCACCGAACCGCAGGCCCTTGGGGTATTCGTCGCCATCGATTGTCACGCGCATGGGGAAGCGAAGGTCGCCTGATGTGACCGACGCGCCAGGCAGGCCCGATGGCAGTGTTCCGGCAACCGATGTGTCCTCGACTTCCACGCCGAAACCAATGGACTGGACGGTTCCGTGAAAAATCTTGCCGGGGAATACATCAAAGGCGATCTCGACGGGGTCGCCTTTCTGGACATTGCCCAGATTGTTTTCGGTCAGATAGGCAACGATCCAGATGTCACGCAGATCGATGAAGGTCATCACCGGCTGGCCAGCATTGGCCTGGACACCGGGCGAAAGCTGGAGACCGGTCACTGCGCCGTCGGCCGGTGCCAGAATTGACGTGCGCAGCAGGTTGAGCTGAGCCTTTTCGAGGTCCGCGATGGCAGCCTGCAGCAAGGGGTTATCGTTGCCCGAGGGACCCAGAGCCTCCTGGGACTGAACCAGAGCGGCTTCTGCCTGCTCTAGGCGGGCTGCAGCGGCATCGAGATTGCCCTGCGCTTCATCGCCGCGCGCTTCGGCGTAAACACCGTCTGCAACGAGTTCGAGTATGCGGTCTGCTTCTTCCTGGGCATTGATGTAATTGGCAGTGGCTTCCGAGACGGAAGCCTGAGCCGCGCTCACGCCTGCCGTGTTGGCGCCCATGGACTGTCCAGCCTGGGCAAGCTGGGCTTCGGCGGACGCAACGGCAATCTCATAATCGGCTGTATCGAGCTGGAAGAGGATCTGGCCCTCTTCAACGCGCGAGTTATCCTCGACATAAACTTCCATCACCGTGCCGGTGACTTCGGGATTGATGGCGACCAGATAGGTCCGCAGGTACCCCGCCGATGAAAAGGGCGTCAGCCGGTCGGCAATCAGATGATAGACAAAGAGCGCGGTTGCCAGACCAAAGAGAACCATGGCCACCAGGCGCCCCAGGTCGCGTTTGGGTTTGGTCTTTTGTGCGGGTTCTGGCGCCTCGATTGCCTCGGGCACAGCCGGTGTCTCGACCTCCGCTTCAGCGGATTTGTCGATGCTGGGTTCCTGCTTTTCCATCAAAGGCTGACCTTTCGCGCCTTGCATTCTGATTCAACAAACCGGGAAATCATGATCCAGATCTTGCTGCGTTCGGGCGGAACCTAATGGAACTGAGCCTCCAAGAGAACCCGGCAGTATCGCACCCCATTACGCGGCCTGCGGGCGTGCGCCCTTGATCGTTACGCGGTGGCCGGCGCGGGTATGGGGCCAGTAATCGAACATGGCCAGATGTTGCGTCGCGCGGTTGTCCCACATCGCCACGGAATTCTTGTGCCATTGGAAGCGGCACTGGAACCGGGGCTGGCTGATATGCCGGTAGAGAAACGCGAGCAGGGCGCTGCCTTCGTCGGGCTCAAGCTCGACAATATGGCTGGTGAAGATTTTGTTGACGTAAAGCGCTTTTGCGCCGGTCTCAGGATGAGCGGCAACAACCGGGTGCGTGGTTTCGGGATAGTCACCGTCGCGCGTTTCATCAGGTTTGGTGCCGTAATAGCCGGCAAAATTGCGCTCGCTGGTATGCACTGCGCTCAACCCCGCCAAAAAGGCCTGCATGGGGGCCGAAAGCGCATCGTGGGCGGCCACCATGTTGGCAAACAGGGTGTCGCCGCCGCTTTCGGGCACTTCGTGCATATGCAGGATGCTGCCGGTCGGTGGCTCGGTGTCGCATGTGACATCGGCATGCCATTTGCGCCCGGCATAGGTCTTGGAATTGCGGTCGGCATGGATCTTTAGAATGCCTTCAAAACCCTCCATATCGCCCTGGGGATGAACGTGGAGAGGGCCGAACCGGCGTCCCAGCACCTGCAGGGAGGCGGGATCCAGCTGCTGGTCGCGGAAAAACAGGACCTGATGGCGCATCCATGCCTGATGAAGGTCTGAAAACATGGCGTCATCAAGGGGTTGGCAGAGATCGACGCCTTCGATTTCTGCACCGATCAGCGGTGTGATGGGGCGAATGGTGATGGACCCTGCGGGCAATTCGGCCTCCCTGTGCGCAGATGCATCGTGAGCGCACTTCATGTCGGGTGCAATGGCCGCGCATACCTTCTGAAAAGGTTGTGAATTGTCATAAGGCCCCAATGGCCTCATCTTCCGTGTTGGACGAGGATGGATTTTCCTGATGCAGATGCAAACGTTGGCCACAAAGCCGGACGCAAAGTTCGTTGACCCCGATGTCACGGCAAAGGGCGAGGTACGTGCCAGTATCCCCCTCCTGAAGCTCGATACGCTGTGGGTCAACACCGGCACCTTGTGCAACCTGACCTGCGCCGCCTGCTATATCGAATCCAGCCCGAAGAACGATCGGCTGGTCTATATCAGCGCGGCCGAAGTCGCGGCTTATCTCGACGAGATTGAACGTGATGGGCTTGGTACCGGTGAAATCGGGTTCACGGGCGGTGAGCCCTTCATGAATCCCGATTTCATGATCATGGTGGAAGACGCGCTTCAACGCGGTTACCGGGTCATGATCCTGACCAACGCCATGCGACCCATGATGAAATGCGCTGACGCGCTGCTCGACCTGCAGCAGCGCTACGGTGCGCAACTGACCCTGCGCGTTTCGGTCGATCACTACACCAAGCTGCGCCATCAGATGGAGCGTGGTGCCCATTCCTGGGATCCCATGGTCAAGGGCTTGCGCTGGCTGGGTGAGAACGACTTCACCATCCATCTGGCCGGGCGCACCTACTGGAATGAGGACGACGCCAGCCTGCGTGATGGCTATCGCGCCATGATTGCCAATCTTGGTCTCAACGTCGACGCCGATGACCCCATGCAGATGGTTCTGTTTCCCGAAATGGATGAGAAGGCCGAGGTGCCGGAAATCACGACCGATTGCTGGGGCATTCTGGGCGTCGATCCCAAAGGCATCATGTGTGCCAGCTCGCGCATGGTCGTCAAACGCAAGGGTGCCGACAAACCTGCCGTGGTCGCCTGCACACTGCTACCCTATGACGAGCAGTTCGAGACGGGTGCAACGCTGAAAGAGGCCAGCGGCATCGTCAAACTCAACCACCCCCACTGCGCCAAGTTCTGCGTCCTTGGCGGGGGCTCCTGCAGCAAGGCGTGAGCGCGGCCTGCTCTAGGCCAGGGATTGCAGGAAGACGCTTAAAACGAACAGAAGGCAGCCAAATCCGATCAATGGGAAGAAGCCGGCTACGAAGCGCTTCTGATGATGGTAGTCGAGTGCATAGTGGTCGCGGTCGTCTGTCCTGCCCAGGCGATCAGCAAGAATCTTGTGATTGAGGTGGTCGCCGAATCCGACTGCAAACCGAAGCCATAACCAGCGCCCCAGAAAGAAGAACGAAGCAAACTGCAACAGCGAGCCATAAAAGGCGACGCCGTTGGCGCCTGCCCAAAGCAGACTGATCAGAAACGCAAGGGCCAGCGATGCGATCCCCAGCGGAAATGTCACGCGCCCCGTTCGTTCGGGGGCAAGGCCAGGCTCATGGGGCGTTTGGCCGGATCTGGCGTTCATAACTGTTTCGATGAACGGATTGAGCCCCAGACCAACAAGAACGGCACCAACGACGATCAGAGTGAAAATGACGAGCTGCATGGGCCCAGTTTCTAGATCGAGAAAATCTTACCCGGATTCATGATGTTCTGGGGATCCAGCGCCACTTTCATCTGACGCATGACGGCAAGGCCTTCGCCATGCTCTGCCTGCAGGAATTTCATCTTGCCCAGGCCGACACCGTGTTCGCCGGTGCAGGTGCCGCCCATGGCAAGGGCGCGCTGGACCAGGCGGTCGTTGAGCCGTTCAGCCTCGGCACATTCGGCGGGGTCATCGCGGTCGAGCAGGAAGACCAGATGGAAGTTGCCATCGCCGACATGACCGGCCAGCGGTGCCGGGATATTCGTGGTTTCCAAATCCTTCTTGGTCTCGACGATGCACTCAGCCAATCGTGAGATCGGCACGCAGACATCGGTGGGCCACAGGGAACAACCTGGCTTCATGGCCTTGGCGGCCCAGGCAGCGTCGTGGCGCGCCTGCCACAGCTTGTTGCGGTCTTCCTGTTGGGTCGCCCACCGGAAGTTGCCGGCGCCGAATTCCTGACAGATCTCACCCACCCGTTCGGCCTGTTCGGCAACGCCTGCTTCCGTGCCGTGGAACTCAAGAAACAGGGTCGGTGCGACGGGATTATCGAGACCGGAATAGGCGTTGATCGCTTCGATCTGGACCTCGTCCAGCAGTTCGATGCGCGCCATGGGAATGCCTGACTGGATGGTGATGATGACGGCATTGACGGCCGATTCGATATCCTGGAAGGACACGGTCGCAGCGCTGATCGCTTCGGGAATGCCGAACAGGCGCACGGTAACCTCCGTGATGACGCCAAGCGTGCCTTCGGAACCGACAAACAGGCGCGTGAGATCGTAACCGGCCGAGGACTTTCGTGCCCGGCGCGCCGTCTTGACGATGCGCCCATCGGCCATCACGACGGTCAGCGCCAATACCGATTCCCGCATCGTGCCGTAGCGCACAGCGTTGGTGCCTGAAGCCCGGGTCGCGGCCATGCCGCCGATCGATGCGTCTGCGCCAGGGTCGACCGGGAAAAAGAGCCCCTGATCGCGGATGAAGGCGTTAAGTTCCTTGCGTGTCACGCCGGCTTCAACCGTGGCGTCCAGGTCCTCTGCATTGACTTCCAGCACCCGGTTCATGCGCATCATGTCAACGGAAACGCCCCCTTCCACAGCAACAACCTGGCCCTCCAGTGATGTGCCGGTGCCAAACGGGATGACCGGTGTGCCGTGATTTGCGCAAATCTTAACGATCGCGGCGACCTCGTCGGTGGTCTCTGGAAAGGCCACCGCGTGGGGTGCTTCTGGATGATGCCAGCTCTCGTCATGGGCATGCTGCTCGCGCACGGCATCGCCGGTCGACAGGCGGTCTCCCAGCAGGGTAGCCAGTTCGGCAAGAGCCGCGTCATGGGTGGGAAGGGTGTTGGCGAGCACGGGCGTTCTCCAGATGAGGTCGCCCCATCATACGGGCGTGGCTGCACCGGTGCCAGCCACGCCTGACCATGCTAGCGTCGCGCCTGGAACCAGCGGAGCGACCATGACTCAAGTGACGGATCTGATGAAAACATTCCCTGCCAGCGACGACAAGCAGGTGACCATCGCGAACATGCAGGAAGGACCTTACAACCGCTGGGCCTTCCGTAATCTCAGGCGCATGTTGCCCACGGGGAATGTCTGGTCGGGTGACGGCGCGGTTTCGGAACTGACGTCTGCGCCCATGCACCTTGATGACATTGCCTTTGTCGACAAGGAAGGTGCCATGTCGAGCGTCAAGCAGATGCTTGATGAGGGCTATACCGACGGCTTCGTCGTGCTGCATCAGGGCGCCATTGCTGCCGAGCGCTACGGTGACGGGGTTGAAGCCCATGAGCCGCATCTGCTGATGTCGGTTACCAAATCCTTTGCTGGTTCCCTGACAGGCATCCTGATCGAGCGCGGCCTGCTTTCTCCCGACGACCTGGTCACCGATATCATACCCGAGGTTGCCGGTTCAGCCTATGACGGCGCGTTGCTGCGCCATGTGCTCGATATGACCGTGGGCATGGACTACAGCGAGGATTATGAAGACCCCATGAGCGATGTCGCGCTGCTTGATGTTGCTGCGGGCTGGCGTCCGGTCCGTGAAGACGCGCCCGATAACCTGCGCGCCTATATCGCGACCATGCGCAAGGCAGGCAAACATGGAGAAGCCTTCCACTACGTCTCGACCAACACGGATCTGCTTGGCTGGATTCTCGAGCGCGTCAGCGGCACCGATTTCGCCACCCTGCTCAGCCGCGAAATCTGGCAGCCCATGGGGGCGGAGTTCGATGCCTACATCACGCTGGATCGCCTGGGCGCCCCCCAGACTGATGGCGGCCTGTGCGTGACGACCCGCGATCTTGCCCGCTTTGGACAGCTTCACCTGCAGAACGGTGTGATGAACGGGCGGCGTATCCTCCCAGAATCCTGGATCCGCGATTTCCGTGAGAACGGGGACGCCGGAGTCTGGGACCGCGGCAACTTTGCCGCCGATATGCCCGGTCATCATTATCGTGCCAAGTGGTACACTGATCTGGCTGACCCGCATCGGCCGTTCTACGGCATCGGCATCCATGGCCAGAGCGTCTTTGTCGATCCCGTCGCCGGGGTTGTTTGCGCCAAGCACTCGACGCACCCGGCGCCGGTCGATCCCAAGCTCTTCGATGACATGTTCCGTGCATTCAAGGCGATTTCTCATGCCCTCAGCGATTGATCCCCGGGCGGTAACGCCGACAAACTTTCAGGACCATCCCCACAGCGCCTGGGGCTTCCATCATGTGCGCGAACTGCACCGCACATCGCGTGTGTGGCGCGGGCAGGGACCTGTCTGGGGACTGCCCGGCCAGCCGGGCGATCTGGGCGCGATGGAACTTGAGGCGCCTGGCGGCAATCATTCCAACCTGCGCGACGTGCTTGATGTTGCACGTCTCGACGGCTTTATCGTGCTGCACAAGGGTGCAATAGCCCACGAATTCTACAACAACGGCATGCGCGCGCGTGATCCCCATATTCTGATGTCCACGACCAAGTCCTTCGCAGGCTCTCTTGCCGGCATCCTCATGGCCTTGGGAAAACTCTACGATTCTGCCGTGGTCACGGACCTGCTGCCATCGCTTGGCGGAACCGCCTATGACGGCGCAACCGTGCGTCACCTGCTCGACATGCGTGTCGGCCTGGATTTCTCCGAAGACTACCGCGATCCAGATTGTGACTTTGCCTACATGGATGCGGCGATGGGCTGGCGGCCGCGAAGGGAACCCGATGCTCCTGACAATCTGGCTGATTTCATGGTGACCATGCGCAAGGGCCCGGCTCATGGCGGATCGTTTCACTATGTTTCGCCCAATGCCGTGGTGCTGGGCTGGGTGCTGGAAGCAGTCACGGGCGAACGTTTCGCCGAACTGCTTTCACAGCTGATCTGGCGGCCCATGGGTGCCGAATTCGATGCTGACTTGGTGCTCGACAGCAACGGTGCTTCCCAGACCGAAGGGGGCCTGAACGTCACCTTGCGTGATCTTGCCCGGTTCGGGGAATTGCACCGGTTGGGCGGCAAGGTAAACGGCGAGCAGATTGTTCCCGCTGACTTCATCACTGATTTTCGTGAAAACGGTGACCCCGATGCCTGGGATGCCGGTACCATGGCCGCCGATATGCCGGGGTTCCATTATCGCTCGCAGTGGTACACCAACCGTGCTCATGACCATCAACCCTTCATGACACTGGGCGCCTTCGGTCAGTCGGTTTACGTCGATCCCGTCTCCGAAATCGTGGTGGCGCAGATGAGCTGCTTCCCCGGCGATGAAGAAGACACGGGATTTGACGCCATGTTCCGCTGCTTCTATGCGATCAGTGACCACTTCAAGCCCAAGTGAGAGACCACCATGCCCGATCATGACCTGATGCAGTCCTTCCCCGCCGGTGACAAGCAGGTGACGCTGGAAAACTGGCGCACGCCGCCCTGGAACCGCTGGGCCTATCAGCATGTCAGCGAACTGGTGCCCACGGCCCAGATCTGGCGCGGTGCCGGTCCGGTCTGGGATCTGCCGCGTGTCGGGCAGGATATTTCCGGTATCGGATTCGAGGATCATGCGGGAAATCACGCCACACTGGGTTCCTTCCTGGATAACCATCAGACCGATGGAATCTGCGTACTCCACCGCGGCCACATCATCATGGAGCATTACCGCAACGATCTGCGCGCCCATCGTCCGCATATCCTGATGTCGGTATCAAAATCGATCACTGCGCTGGTGATCGGCAACCTGGTGGACCGGGGCCTGATCGACCCCGCTGAGGGCATCATGCATCTGATCCCTGAAGCCAAGGGTTCCGCGTTTGAAGATTGCACGCTCCAGCACATGCTCGACATGACCGTGGGTGTCGATTTCACGGAAGATTATCTGGCCGATGCCGGCCTTATCACGCAGTACCGGGAAGTTTCCGGCTGGAAACCGCCCAGTGATCCCAAAAATCTCGGTGATCTGCGAAGCTGGATGTGCGGCCTCAAGAAGAAAGGCGAACACGGCGCTGAGTTCCACTACGTCTCGCCCTGCACCGACATGCTGGGATGGGTCATCGAGCGCGTGACCGGCAAACCCTATGGCGAAGTTGTCAGTGAAGAACTCTGGCAGCCCATGGGTGCGGAGTTTGATGGTTATGTCGCGGTGGACCGCTTTGGCGCTCCGCGTGCTGCCGGCGGTGTCTGCCTTGCCTTGCGTGATCTGGCCCGCGTAGGCCAGATGATGCTGGAACAGGGCCAGGCCAACGGGCGCCAGATCGTGCCGCAATCCTGGGTCGCCGACAGCCGTTTCAACGGTGACAAGGCTGCCTGGGCAGCCGGTGAATCAGCGGCCGGCAACCCCAAGGGAAGCTATCGCAACAAGTGGTGGGTCATGGGCGACGAACACGGCGCCTATACCGGTATCGGCGTCTTTGGCCAGTATCTCTGGGTCGATCCCACGGCCGGCCTGGTTATTGCCAAGTTCGCATCCCAGCCGCTTCCGACTGACGAAAATGTCGATGGCGATACCGCCCGTTGTTTCCAGGCGGTCGGGCGTGCGCTCAGGGCATGAACATCCAACAGCGGAACATGACGCCGGAGGACGGGGACTGGTTTCTCGACCTCAACAATTCCGAAGTGCCCCACGTCAACAACCTGGATCAGGACGCTCTGAACGGGCTGCTGGCTGAAGCTGCCCTGTCGGTGGTGATTGAAGTTGACGGCAAGCCGGCGGCGGGCCTGATCACCTTCGAGCCAGGTGCGGGCTACGCCAGTGCAAACTATCGCTGGTACTCAGACAACTACGATGCGTTTTTCTATATCGACCGTATTGTCGTCGACCCGGCTTTTCGCGGTAACGGGCTGGCACGCCAACTTTATGATCTGGCCTGGGATCGGGCACAGGCCAAGGGCGTAATGTTGTGTTGCGAAGTCAACGAGGATCCACCCAACGAAGCCTCCATGCGCTTTCACGAACGTTATGGATTCAAGCCGGTTGGCGGCCAGCAGACCGAAGGCGGCAAGAAAACCGTCGTCCTGCTGGCGCGTATGCCCGAGAATCAGTCGTAACGCGGCGGTCGCGCCGGAAGGTTCTCGTCTTCCCACTGATCGGGATGCATCAGGGTGGCGGGATTGTCGGCCTTCATGTGCTGGAACGGTGAGAGCGGCGCTACGATATCGAACTGCCGGCGCAACTCCGCGATGGCCGTTGGATGAACATCGACCCTGACATCGACTTCGGAAAGCTCAGGGTAGCCGTCGTCATCCCAGCCATAGGTTGCCACACGGCCGGAGCGTTCAGTGTAATGGCGGCCTTCAAGGTCCTTCTGACCGCCCGCATCGCGTCCTGCTTCCAGTGCGCGCATCAGCCGCTCGCCCAGCAGCTGGTCGGCTGATTCGGCAAAGGCAGCACCCATGGCTTGAGCAACGCCCTCGTTTGCCAGGACGTTGCCCATGGCGAGCCAGCCATCCCCGGTCACATGACCTTTCCAGGCCTTGCAGTCCTCGCCAGTGTCGACGGCCAGGTCGCCGTCGCGTTTCAGGATGCCGGTCTGGCGATAAGAAAAATGCGGATCGGTCGTGACCAGATGCGCCATCAGGTCTGCTGCGCCCATGCCTTCATCCAGCCTGCGCGCGCCCTCTGCCTTGAGCCTGCGGTTGGTATAGGCCTGGCTGACGATCAAATCGCCCGCCCGACTGACCGCGGGGCAGACAACGCCGACATTGAGCGAAACCGTGGCAATGGCGTAACCGATATGCCCTGACCTGCTGCAACGCCCCATCATGGTGTAAGTCATCGTGATCTCTCCCTGTCGCCGGTCTAGGCCGGTCCCTGCTGCTATGGCATGGTCACGGTGCAGCCATGGAGACATCAATGACAACTGTAATTCGCAATGCAGACTGGATTGTTGCCTGGGACCAGGAAGAACTGAGCCACATCTATCTGCGTGGCGGTGACGTTGCGTGGCGCGACGGGTCGATCGTGCAGGTCGGTGGACGTTACGAGGGCGAGGCCACAGAAGAGCTTTCGGGCCGCGGGCGCATGGTCATGCCGGGGCTGGTCAACCTGCACACCCATCCCTCGACCATGCCGGCCTTCAAGTCCGTGCGTGAGGAACTGGGCAATCCCCAGCTTTATCTCTCTGCGCTCTATGACGGCTGGAATCTCTTCACGCCCGACCCCGAAGACAAGGTCTGGGCGGCGCGTTACGCCTATGGCGAGATGCTGTTGTCGGGTGTGACCAGTTATGTCGACATGTGTTTTCCGTTTCCAGGCTGGGTCGATGCCGCTGCCGAAAGCGGGCTGCGCTCCTTCCTGGCACCGCTTTATCAGTCGTCGTCATGGCGCACCGATAACGGTCACGAGTTGCTTTATGACTGGAAGGAAGACGACGGCCGCGCCGACATGGACGAGGCCGTGGGCATTCTTGATGCCGCTGTGGGGCACGCTTGCGGCCTGCTTGAAGGCGTGGTCGCACCCATGGCGATCGATACCTGCTCGATTGCCCTGATCCGCGAAAGCCTCGATATGGCCAGGGACCGGGGCCTGCCGTTCCAGCTCCATGCCGGTGAGGCCATGATGGAGTTTCTGGAAATTACGCGCCGCCACGGTGTCAGCCAGGTGCAGCTTCTGGCACGCGAAAAGATGCTGGGCCCGGATGTCACGCTGGGTCATGGCCTTTTCCTTGATCACCACTCCTGGCTTCACTGGTCCAGCCGGGCCGATATCGGACTGCTGGCCGATTATGAAACCTCGGTCGCCCATTGCCCCACGCCGTTCAGTCGCTACGGCATCACGATGGAACATCTGGGCAAATACATCGAAGCGGGCATCAACATGGGTATCGGCACCGACACCCATCCCCACAATATGCTCGAAGAAATGCGCACTGCCGCGATCATGTGCCGCGTTGCAGCCCAGAACATGCACGCTGTCACAACAGCCGATGTCTTTACCGCCGCGACCGTTGGCGGCGCCAAGGCGCTCAAGCGGGAGGATATCGGACGTCTTGAAACCGGCGCCAAGGCAGATCTGGTTTCGGTAGCAATCGACGACCCCATCATGATGCCGGTCTATGATCCGATCCGGAGCCTGATCTACACCGCTGCGGACCGCGCCGTGCGCGATGTCTGGGTCGATGGCCGTCAGGTTGTGGGCAATGGCGAAGTTTTGACACTGGATATGACGACCATTGCTTCCCATCTTCAGGAGGCACAGATGCGTGCCCTCGAAAAGGTGCCGCAGCGTGATCGTCTTGGCCGCAACGCGCTCCAGGTTGCGCCGCTCACCTTCCGGACACGCCGCCAGCACTGATCTGGACCTGTTTGATAACCGCGCATCACAAGGAGATTCGCACGATGGAAATTGGAATATTTGGACTGCTCATCCTTGCTCTCGATATCTGGGCCATCATCAAGATTGTACAGAGCCGATCCGACCTGGGTGTCAAGATTGCCTGGATCGTCGTGATTCTGCTCTTGCCGCTGCTGGGTCTTGTTACCTGGTACCTGTTCGGGCGGAGTTCTGAGAAGTAGCACGTCACAGGTAGCGAAAAGCGGAGCGCGCGGTCCGGGGGCTGGTCCGCGCTCCTGATCGCGCGAGCCGGCAACAACGATGGCCATGGAGATACGCCGCATGTTTGAACTTCCTCACTTGCCGTTCGAGAAGTCTGCCCTTGAGCCGCATATGTCCGCGCGCACTTTGTCGTTCCACTACGACAAGCATCATGCCGGTTACGTCAAGAAGCTGAACAAGGCACTGGAAGGCGACAAGCGGTTGGACTGGAGCCTCGAAGAGGTGATCCAGGATGCTGCCAGGAACGATGCCATCGGTGTCTTCCGCAATGCCGCGCAGATCTGGAACCACACATTCTTCTGGAACAGCCTTTCTGCTGATGGTGGCGGTGATGCGCCGGGTGAACTGGGTGAGATGATCACCAGGGATTTCGGTTCAATGGACGGGTTCCGGGAAGCGTTTGCGGAGGTCGCCATGGGTGAGTTCGGCAGTGGTTGGGCATGGTTGGTGGTCGATAACGACGGGCTGCGCGTCATGAACACCTCGGACGCCGACACGCCGATTGTTTCTGGCCTGCAGCCGCTTCTGTGCTGCGATGTCTGGGAACATGCCTACTATCTCGACTATCAGAACGACCGTGGCGCGTTCGTCAGCGCGTTCCTCGACCAGTTGGTCAACTGGGATTTTGCCAGTGCGAATCTGGAAAATCAGGGCTAAGGCAACTTGACTGCGGCGTGTTGTTCCCCGGTCGGCTGCTGCCCAGGCGATGACCTGGGCCCGGCATCAGACGCGCCTCTGCCGTAGCGAACACAAGACCATGATAGCCAGTGTGAAGAGAACAAGCGCGCCTGCCTGATGCAGCGCACCCAGCCAGACAGGCACATAATTGAGCAGTGTAACGATGCCCAGTCCCGCCTGAACCAAAACCATGGCGGCAAGTGCCCTGATGGCATGACGGGTTTGCCGGGTCAGATGGCTCCCGCGATTGGCAAGCCAGAACGCCAGTGCCGCCACGACAGTGAACACCGCCAGAACACGGTGATGAAACTGCACGGCGGCGATGTTCTCAAACGGGTTCTGCCACCAGGGAAGGCCCGATTGATAGTCACCGGGAATCAGGCTGCCATCCATCAGGGGGAAGGTGTTGTAGTAATGGCCGGCATCAAGTCCCGCGACAAAGGCGCCCGACACGACAGTCACTGAAACCAGTGCCAGCAGCCAGCCGGCGATCCGGCGCTGGCGCCTCAACCCGGTTTCTGCGGGGCCGTAATCGGGAGCATTGCGCAAGCCCTGAATGGTCCAGACCAGGGCGCCATAGATCAGGAACGCGAGGGCCAGATGCATGGCGAGGCGATACTGGCTAACGCTGGGTCGGTCGATCAGGCCGCTTTTTACCATGAACCAGCCTACCGCACCCTGCAGGGCGCCCAGTGCCAGCAGCCAGGTCAGGCGCAGGGCGAGCGGGCGGTCAAGTCGCCTGGCCGCCAGGAAAAACATGAAGGGCAGGAAAAATGCCAGGCCGATGATGCGGCCCAGAAGCCTGTGACCATATTCGAACCAGAAGATTGCCTTGAACGCTTCCACGCTCATACCCGCATTGACCTGCTGGTACTCCGGGGATGCGCGATATTGATCGAATTCTGCCTGCCAGGCCGTTTCGCTCATGGGCGGCAGCCAGCCGGTGACTGGGCGCCAGTCTGTCATGGAAAGCCCGGATTCGGTCAGGCGTGTAACGCCGCCCAGCACCACCATGCCAAACACCAGGGCCGCAACCAGGACAAGCCAGGGGATCACGCCGCGGGGTGATCCGGGCGCGGAAGTTGTTGTGCCCTCGGCCATCATGGCTCCTGGTCTTCCTGCCAGTGGCCGGCTTCTTTCAGGGCGTCAGCAACTTCGGGAGGCATGTAGTTCTCGTCATGTTTGGCGAGCACTTCGTCGGCTATGAAAGGCCCGGCTGCATCGGGGAAGCTGCCGTTGGCGATGATGCCCTGACCTTCACGGAACAGGTCGGGCAGTACACCGGTAAAGGAAACCGGGACCTCTGCTGCGCCATCAGTCAGGACAAACGTGGTCGTGATGCCATCGGAAAGTTTCATGACGCTGCCATCGACCACTAGACCTCCCAACCTGATACGCAGATCCGGCGAGACCGGTTCGGCGACGAGATCGGATGGCGAATAGAAAAACGTCACCTTGTCTTCCAGGGCAAAGAGGACCAGCACGGTGGCCACCGCGAAACAGGCGAACCCGGTCGCCAGAAAGGTCGTGCGGCGCTGCTTGCGGGTCATGTGTCCCGGCTCCGCTCGCGTTCGGCTTCAAGGGCGTCGAGTTGCGTTTTGCGCTTTGCGACCTGGCGCAGGCTGAAGACAAGCAGGCCGATCAGGATCACGCCAGCCACGCCATAGGAAGGCCATACCGTGGCGGCGTAGCCGCCCATGTTCAGGAACTCCGTCATCTCATTGGCCCTCGGCAGCGCGGTGGCGCTGTAGCACTTCGATGCGGCGGGCCATCAGCTCGCTCCGGATGCGGATCAGCAGCAGCACAATGTAGAGTGCCGTAAACCCTGCAGCCATGATCAGAAGTGGCCACAACATCGAACTGTGGATCGTGGGGCCGTCCATGCGCAGCACGCTGGCTGGCTGATGCAACGTGTTCCACCATTCGACCGAGAACTTGATGATCGGCAGATTGATCGCGCCAACCACGGCCAGGATGGCTGCGGCACGCCCGCCGCGCTCACGGTCGTCAAAGGCATTCGAAAGCGCCATGTAGCCCAGATAGAGAAAAAACAGCACCAGCACCGAGGTCAGACGCGCATCCCATTCCCAGTAGGTGCCCCAGGTCGGCTTGCCCCAGAGACTGCCGGTAATCAGCGCAACCGCCGTGAACGACGCGCCGATCGGTGCCGAGGCCCGTGCTGCCAGATCGGCAAGCGCATGTTTCCAGATCAGGAACGACGCCGAAAGAACCGCCATGACCGCGTAACAGAACATCGACATCCAGGCTGCAGGCACATGGACATACATGACCCGCACGGTGTCGCCCTGTTGATAGTCGGACGGCGAAAAGACCAGCGCCCAGACCAGACCACAGCCCAGCAATCCCGCAGCTAGGACAACGGCCCAGGGAAAGACGCGCGCGGATATCCGCTGAAAACGCGCCGGACTGGCCAGGCTATGAAGCAGGGATGGCACGGCTACAAAGTTCTCCCAGGAAACGGGGCGATGACTACAACGCAGGGGCGATCACGTCCAACCACGATCAGTCCATGGCCAGACGCAGGGCACCTGCCCCTGCAAATGCGGCAAGCGGCAGGGAAATGACCAGAACGGCGCCTTCAATCAGCATATGGGGAAGCACCGGCAATCCTGCCAGAGCAGCCTCGACTGCAGAGATGCCAAAGATCAGGACCGGAATGTAGAGCGGCAGGACCAGCAGGCCGATCAATGCCCCGCCACGACGTGCGCCCAGCACCAGGGATGCGCCGATGGCACCCACCAGGCTTAGTGCGGGGGTGCCCAGGGCCAGGCCGATGATCAGTGGGACATAGGCGTCGGGCTCAAGCTGCAGCATCATGCCCATCAGGGGTGCCAGCAGCGTGACGGGTAACCCCGTGACCAGCCAGTGTGCCAGGCACTTGGCCAGAACAACCAGCTCCAGCGGCATGGGCGAAAGCGCCAGAAGGTCGAGGGAGCCATCTTCCAGATCCTGCCGAAACAGGCGATCAAGCGACACGATGGCAGCCAGCAGGGCCGTCACCCAGATGATGCCCGCAGCGATGCGCCCAAGCAGTTCGGGGTCTGGCCCAACGCCGAACGGGAAGAGGGCGATGGTGATGACAAAAAAGCCCAGAGTCAGGGCGGCCTCGCCGCCGCGCCGTGTGGCCAGGGCAACATCGCGCGCCACCAGTGCGGCAAAGGCGTTCATGCCTGACCACCCAGCGTCATGACGGTGGCACTTTCGACGGCCATGTCTTCATGGGTCGCCAGAATGGCAATGCCGCCTTGTGCACGATGTTGCGCGATCATGGCGCAAAGCTGAGCAACCGATGCTGTGTCCAGCGTAACCGTGGGTTCGTCCATCAGCCAGCAACCGCCCGGGCGTGCCGCCAATCTTGCCAATGCCAGCCTGCGCTGCTGGCCAGCCGAGAGCATGGATGCCGGAAGATCCGTCAAGCGACCTAGCCCGACGGCTTCCAGTGCTTCGGCCGGCGTTCGACTCGCCTGCTCGAAACGTGCCCAGAAGTTCAGGTTTTCGCCGACCGTCAGTTGCGGTTTAAGCGCCGTGCCGTGGCCAAGGAAAGCCAGGGACTTTCGCCAGCCGGCAGGCGCATCGCGCGTGTCCTTGCCATGCCAAAGGATCTGCCCCTCACTCGGCTCCAGCAGGCCCGCCAGGACACGCAGCAGGCTGCTCTTGCCGCTGGCGTTGGGGCCGCGCAGGATCAGGGCGTCCCCGGGCGCCAGGGCGAAGTCCAGACCGGCAAACAGGCGGCGTCCGCCGCGCTCGCAGGTGAGGGATTGGGCAATCAGTGCCGGGTTGGGTGAAACTGGGTCCATGGCCGCGGCACTCTACAGGTCACTAGCGAAGAGGGTAAACTGGCACAGATCGGTTCTTGATAAGAAAGTAATTTCTTTATATATTATTGCGCGACTCGTGGGAGGGCAAATCATGTCATTGGGTTGGACAAAGACAGTTCGTGTTGAAGACCTCAAGGCCAAGGGCCGGACGGTGTTTCGGATCGACGGGCGCCAGATTGCGCTGTTCGATACCAAGAACGGCATCTTTGCCTGCAACAACCGTTGCCCCCACGAAGGTTATCCGCTGCGGGAAGGCACGCTGGACGAAAACTGCCTGCTGACCTGCAACTGGCATAACTGGAAGTTCAACCTGGAGACCGGCGAGAACCAGCGCGACGGTGACAAGCTGCGAACCTATCCCGTGGATGTGCGCGACGATGAAATCTGGGTCGAGATTGTCGATCCACCGGTTGATGTACAGCTCGAAAAATCATTGGAAGACCTGAAACAGGGGTTCGTCGATCACGACTATGAACGCCTGGCTCGCGAGACCGCACGCATCGTGCGTCTGGGCGTTGATCCCATGGTCGCGGTCAGGGAGGCCATCCGCTGGTCCCACGACAAGATGGAATACGGCTGGACCCACGCTTATGCCGGCACGGCCGACTGGCTGGCACTTTATGACGAACATGCCGGTGCCCCTGAAAATCAGCTGATCTGTCTGCTCGAAACCATCGGCCACATGTCCGACGACACATTGCGCGAGGCGACCTATCCCTATGAAGAAGGTGTCGAGGCATGGGACGCCGAAGCGTTCGTCCAGGCAGTCGATGTCGAGGATGAAGCCCGTGCCATCCGCCTGACCCGTGGCGCTCTGGAGACCGGCGATGCCTTCGGCACGATGGAGCATGCCCTGGCGCGTGCGGCGCTGGCCCATTATGCCGACTTCGGTCATTCGACAATCTATGTGCCCAAGGCCGGTGCGCTGATCCGCCGACTGGGTGAGGAGATTGCCGAACCGGTACTCCTGTCGCTTGTCCGCAGCATGGTCTCGGCCTTCCGTGAGGAGCTGATTCCTGAGTTCCGGGCCTATGGTGAAGCGGTCGCGACATTCGGGACCAAACCCAATGGCGCGGCACCGCCGACGACGGATTTTACCCGGCTCAATGCCAACAAGGCCGTTGCGTTTACCGCCGAACATGGCACCGCGCCCGCGCTTGATCTCTTCCGCAGTCTGCTTGGTGCCAATGCCACCAACATGCTCACCATGGACCTCAAACATCTGGCAGATCTTGACCAGCCCTATGGCAGCGACTTCGGCTGGCTTGACCTGACCCACGGCCTCACCTTTGCCGATGCCGTGCTGGATCTGTGTGGCAAGTATCCCGAACTCTGGCCCCAGGGCCTGTTGCAGATGGCCTGCTTCTCGGGCCGCAAC
>Ga0055584_100001807_pt1 | contig 21025 bp, 21 predicted proteins | sample OSDHelmetaG_FD_58716 | JGI IMG/M metagenome (GOLD analysis project Ga0055584, IMG submission 58716) | Pelagic marine sediment microbial communities from the LTER site Helgoland, North Sea, for post-phytoplankton bloom and carbon turnover... | ecosystem: Environmental > Aquatic > Marine >...
TGCATTAGTTGTAGCTGGGATTGTATTTAAAAACAACAATCCTACAATGTTAAAAATATTCGAATTAAAACGGTGGAATGATTAATGCTTAACATAAGGCAAATAGAAGGTGAGGATATATTGCTTCGCTACAACGATATAAAAGAAGAATTTGATAAAGCCCTAGAGCACTCTAGTGGTGAATGGACAGCTGCACAGATAACATCTAAGGCTGTCAGTGAGCCCCATATGTTCCAAATATGGGAGGTCCAAAAAGGTAATCATTGGATCGGCATAGCTTCAACAAGAGTTATGTATTACAACAACTTTGTTGCACTTCACATAATAACCCTCGGTGGGTCCAATATGTACGATGATATGCCAGAGTTGATAACTAAGTTTGAAGAGATGGTTAAACAATACGATAACATAGATGTATTAGAATTTACAGGTCGTAGGGGTTTTATAAAACAACTAAATACTGTAGGATGGAAAGAGAGGTATACGACAATGCGTAAAAGCTTAAAGGAGAATATAGATGTCTAAAGTTAAAATTTATAATGGTGTTACAATTGATATGAGCACCAGCGATGTGATACAAACAGGTGAGGTTAACTATGTTGACTCTACTGTAGTCTCCTACTGTGGTGGTGGCGGTGATAATCAAACATCAACAACTACTTCTGGTTATGCTCCAGAGTTTAAACCACAGATTACTAAGATGCTTAATACTGGTCAAAGTCTTTATGACTCAGGGCAATTAGGTGCTGTAGCAGGTCAAAATCAAACACAAATAGACGCACAAAAGGCTGGACTGGCTGCTGCTGGTAATCAGACTAATTTAGAACAGTCTTTAATGAATACAGCTAATAAAGGTGTAGACTTATCAGGTATGCGTACAGGAGCTAAACAAAGTGCAATGCAAGCTTTAGGTATTAATGCAGCTAACGCAGGAAGAGCTGGAGGTCTTGGAGGATCTAGACAGTACTTGAATCAACAATCAATTGCTAATGATCTAGCTGGAAAGTTTGGTCAAATTGATCAAATGGCGCAACAGCAGAACTTCTCTAACATGCAAAATGCCCTAGGTGCCCAAGGTACTGGTGCTAACACAATGGCTCAAATTGGAGCCGGACAGCAACAGCAGGCACAGAATGAGGCAGATGCAGCTTACAAAGGTCTCTCTCAACTTGCTAGTATCTTTGGTACTGGTATGGACAAACAGAGCACGACTACGCAAAGTGGAGGTAAGTAATGCCGAATAACATGTATGAACCTAACAGGGGGTATAATCCATTTGCACCAGCAAGTTATGGTTATAGTCCTGATAGTCCCCAAGATCTTTTACCGCAAATAAGTACACCCCAAGCAGTCCAATTAGGGACTCCAGAGGAGTCTGTTATGGACAAAGCTACTGGACTTGCTATGGATAAGGGTTTAAATTATGGAGCTGATAAGGGGACAGAAATGGCAACAAAAGCACTAGCAGGAGGTAAGGGTGGTGCCGAAACTGTTGTTGGTAAACACATGGCTGCAAACTCTGTCGGAGCTGCTGGAGCTGCTGGTACTACAGGAGCTGTGGCTGGGATAGGGGCTGCTATGGCTCCAGTGTTGCCTGTTATAATCGGGGCTATGGCGCTGAAATCTATCTTTAAGAAATAAGGAGTTATTATGGCAACACCAAGAGCTTTAGCAATGAAAAGGCTAAGAGAAAGAGAAGAACTAGCTAGACAAGCTGCTTTGTTAGGTCAAAGTAAAAATAAAGGTATTATGTCTAACTTAGGCTCTATAGGTCAGTTTATAGCTAATGATAATAATGATTTAGATAATTTGTCATTTTCAACTGTAGATGGTTTAAATGCAACTTTTAAAAACAACAGAGTTAAAGATACTACGCCAAAATACAATGTTGGAAGTACAAATATTCAGCCCGTGTTTCCTAATTTTGAAGGGGTTACGTCTGATGATCTTGCTGACCCAAATAAGATAATAGATTTTAAACCTACCTCAACAGCTTTAACTTCTTTTATTGAAGAAAACTCAGTTGCTCCAAAAGAAAATCCAAGAGTAACCGCTATGAATAGACTTAAAGAGCAGGCAGAGTTAAATGCATTAATTGAAGAAAATAAAAAATTACAAAGATTTAGAGGAGATTCTTCAAGAATAGCACCAGCTGGTACAGTAATGCAACCTCGTTGGGATGGAAGTGTAGATCAAAATTTAAACTACAATATGCCTATGGAGGGTCAAGAGTCAGCTAGAGAAGCTGCTACAAGAAATGGAATATCTCAACAGCAATTAGACGATATTATGCTTTATTCGGGAAATGAAGACCCTACGTTTGACGAAAATTATGTTTACAACATGGGTGTTACAGATGACGGTACTTTCCCAGACTTACCAAAATTAGGTGATGAGGATGCCAGTTTTGATGAAAATTATGTTTACAACATGGGTGTTACAGATGACGGTACTTTCCCAGATTTATTATCTCCTCAACCTTTAGACGGTAGTAATGAATTAGAAATAGGACCTGAAACTTTTAAATTACCTGAAGACTACGAAGCATTAGACGAGGTAATGGCAGAATTAGAATTAAACAATCCAGATTTAATTAATGAAAATGCAGAATTTTGGGAAGCAGAAAATAAAGAGCAGGCAGAATTAGATGCAGAGTCAGAAAGAATAGATAACCTTAATTTATTAGATACAGAAGAGGATATAGTATTACCGGTTGATAATGAAAGTTTTGACCCATCATTAGGTGATGATATTGATGCAAATCCTTTAGATAACACTATTGAAAGTAAGATAATACAAGAGGATAAGGACAACAGAGAGGCTTACATACAACTTAGTAATTCAATGTCTTCTGAAGATTTGGCAGCTCTAGAGAATGAAGTTAGTGATATTAACTCACAAACAGATGTAGACGGTCAAGAGGTTACAGAGTCTAAACTATCAGACCTCTTTGGATCCCTAAAGGACATTTTTGGAGTAGACAATAAATCACTTCTTAGAGCAGCAATAAAATACATAGGTGGTCGAGTGTTTGGTCTTTCTTCAGGTAAAGCTGCACAATTTGCTTGGGCAGGTATTGAGGCTGATATGGCTACTGAGGCTGCTAAAGGAGCAGATGCTAAAGCTTATCAAGCTAACATGGATGAATACGATAAGATGTATGAGTCTGCAATGTCTAGAAAGGATTTTGAAGAAGCTGACAGAATACTTCAAAAGATGAACTCACTATCTGGTATTGAAAAATCAGATTCTGAAAAGTTTGATGATAACTTAAGTTACCTTAACAAGAAATACAAAGAAGCTGAAAAAGCTAAAGATAAAGTTAAAATGTCTCAAATTGCAAAACAACTTAAGAAAATGCAAGCAGCTGGGATCGATGGAACTAAAGCAGATACTTGGATGGGATCTGCTGGGATGTATGATAAGAACGGTACATATGTTGTTAAGCAAGCTATGCAAGTTGAGGGTGAAGGTATAAAAATATATGATGAGTCAGATAATACATTTAAATTACCATCAAAGCTTGGTTACAGGGATGCAATTAGAACCCCAAGTAGTGATAAAGGGAATGATACATATGCAGTAGATGAAAGAGTTATAACAGACCCTGCAGAATACGGAAGATACTCCACTGAGATACCTAACTCTATTGGTGTCTCACCTAAAGGTGTTCCACAATTTGATGAGGGAAGTGGTGATCTTAATAAAGCAGCTAGTTTCTCTCATACAGCTATTAAGTCGTTTATGCAAATGGAAGACATTCTAGCACACAGTGATGAAGTTAGACAAGAAATATTTAGCTTACAATCAGAATTTAGAAAATCTATTGCAGACATGCCTTCTGACAGCGCTATGAAAGGTCTTCTAGGTAAGTTTATTAAGAGAAATATGAGTCCTGCTGCTAAACTTTGGTTTAATGAGATGAACACTCTTGTTACTTCTAAGTTAAGAAGAGAGACAGGAGCTGCTTATAATAAAGAAGAATTAATCACTACAATGAATTTCTTCCCTAATGTCACTGACTACCCTGCAAACTTTAATGAGCTAGATGATCAAGGTAAGACAAACGCTCTTCGTTTTATGGATGTAAGAATGAAACAGGCTGGTAATTGGATTTTGACTAATGCTCAAGGTTTACAAGCTTACGAGTATCTAGAAGGTTTAAAAGGTGGTTTGTTTAGACCTGATGATGAATGGTTGGATGCTAACAAAGGCATAATGGAATTTTTAGATGCTCAATACAATCCACAGGTAAGCACTTCAACTCAAGCTTTAATTGAACAATAATAGGAGTTTAAATGCAATATACAAAAAAACAACTAGAGAATGCTCTGGTTAGAGCTAATGCAGATCCTGTTAAATATGCTGAAAACATAAAAGAGTTAAAAAGATTATTAGCTAGTGGGGTTTTTAAAGAAGAAAATTTAGATGGTGGTCAAGGGACTTCTGAGTCTAGTTCAGATAGTCTTGTGTTTGACAAGCTTAATGAAGACGAAGCCTACAATGAAGCTTTAATGAAATTTTATAGTGGCAAGGCTGGCGGAGCTGTAAATACAATAGATCAAGGTAAGGGTTTTCGTGAAACTGCAACTTTATCAGATTATCAAAGTATTGACAGAGATGCCAGTGGAAATATAACAATGTCCCCTGAAGATTTAAAAGAGAAAAGCTTTGAATTGTTTAATAATGCTTTGCTAAATGAGGTAAGTTTAGCTAGATTTGCAAATGAGATAAGCTTAATGTCTCCCGAAGAAAGAGATAACTTAGCATATTTGTATGATGTTTATGAAAGAACTGCTATAACTGGAGAAGGGTCTAGGTCAGGTTTTGAACAATTTAAAGACGCTGGAAATTTGCTAACTGCCCCAAGTACTTACGCAGGAGGTTTTTTATTAAAAGGCGCAATGGCTCCTGCTTTAAAAGCGTCCTTTAGTGCTGCAATGAAAAAGATGTTAAAAGTTGGTGCCAAGGGATTGTCTTCAGCTGAGACAACAGCTTTAAAAGAAGGAAGCAAAGCACTAGCTGTAAGGTCAGGGAAAGTTGGTGCTGGATATGCCGCTGGGTTTGATGCAGCACAACAAACTGGTGTAGAGATGCAGTTAGATCCAGAGCAAGAATATTCTTTTGGCAGGACAGCAGCAATGGGAGCTGTAGGTTATGGGGCTGGTAGATTTTTACCACAAGCTTTAAAAGGAGCCGGTGTAGTTGTAAAGGCTCCGGGAACTTTAATTAATAAAGCTATTCCGGGAGTAGGTAAAGCTATTGCAAGACCATTTCAAACTGTTGGGGGTGGCTTTGTTAAAGCTTTTGGAGGAGGACCAGCTGCTAAAACACACGTTGGTAAGGAAGGTCAAGAAATTTTTGGATCTACTGGTGATACACAATACGCTGATATTGTAAATACTGAAATTAAAAAAGCATCTAAACAAGCCTTTAATAATTTTAAAGAAGCTTTTAGAAACTTAGGTGATTTACATATAAAATTTGGACCTAAAAATGATCCTTATGATTTTAACGCTGGGTTACGTTTAGGTGATGAGACTAATTCTTTTGGAGTACCCACACCTGAACAACAATTGAAAGAGTCTAGAGAGTCTGTTTTTAATTTAATTAATTATATCCAAAGTGTAGAGGCTGGTGTTCCCGGCTGGGGTGGTTTAAAAAATATTACGTTTTTATTAAAAAGAGGTGATATTACACCGACTGAAGCTTTAAGAAAAATAAGATCTAAAGTAGGTGCAGCTACAGTTGATAATAGTGAAAAAACAAAAGAATATCGTGATGTTTTTATAAGATTAAATGATGAAGTTAGAAAAGTTATGGCTGACGCTGCCAAAAGATCTAAAAAGAAAGATCCTTTTGAAAAATTAGACCGTTTATATCAAGAATTTGTTGAAGCAAATAATCATAAAAAAATGCAGCAATTAATGGATAAAGACTCTTCTAAAGCAATTAATCAATTAAGATCAGTTGCTACAGGCGCTAAAAACAATTATAAAATATTAGAAGAGCATCAAGATAGATTAGAAATTATTAATAAATTTTCTTCTTCGAAAGTTGAAGAAGGATACATTGATAATGTAACAGGTGTTGAATTAAAAACTGGAGATGTGATACCTAATGAAACTTTAAAACCTGCTATGGATGATGCAATGCGAGGGGTTGTTGGTCATCAAATGTTTCAAGGTGAAAACGCTGCTGGTTTTAAATCATACTTAAGTACAGATCAAGGTAAAAAAGTCCTTAAAGATTTATTTCCAGATCAACGACAAACTATTGATAGGTTTTCTAAAATATTAACTGCAGCAGCAGATAAGACCTCTATGGGTATGTACGCCATGAGAGTTTTAACAGCCGGGTTAATTGGTGTTGGAACTTTAGGTGTATCTACGGGAGGTGCTTTTACATCTGGTGCAGCTATCGTTGTTATTGAAAGTTTATTAAAATCTCCTTGGTATGGAAAACAAGCTGCAAAAGTGTTTGCAAGGGACAAAACAAAAAGTGCATCTGAAGCATTTAAATTAGTTAAAATGATGGAAAACAAAGGGTACACTAAAGAACAAGCAAATAAAACTTTAGAACTTATGCTTGGTTCTGCAGTATGGGCTAGTTTTCTTCAAGATAAAGAAAATAGAGACGGTATAAAAGATGCAGGTTCAAAAATAGGAGACATAGCCCTCAGAGGTATTGAAGAATATGCACTACCAACTTTAAAATCTACTGATGAAAAATATTTTCAACCTGTATTTGATACAGTATCAGATATGTTAATAAGGGATAATTAGGAGTACAAATGAACTTAACGGCATTTACAAATCAATTGTCTAAAGTATTAACTAGAAGACTTTCCAAAGCTATTATTGATGGAAACAAACGTGAAGTAGGTACTATTAGGAAGTTACTGGACGACCCCCAAGGTCTCCAGAAGAAAGTAGAAGATATTCAAAAAAGACATCAACAAGGTGAATCATTTGACCAACAAAAAATTAATAATGACATAGATAAATCTTTCCCTGAGCCTGAAAAGACTTCTTTATCAGGTTCTCAAGTTGTTGAAAATCTTAAAGTAATGGGAACTGATCAAAGTCAAGATGCTGGTAAATATGCTGACACTAATGGTTTTGTCCCTAACACGTTAAGAGAAATACAAGAGCATGATAGGTTTGATATTGAGACCGTAGATGTAGACGATATTTATAAAAGTGCAGGTGCTGAGGATTTTAGGATGATTGCCGATAGTCCCAACCCTAGAGCGGACACAGTGCAATCTGAACCTACGGTACCGCCTATTATAGATAAAAATGGTAAAGTACTAGATGGCAACAATAGACTCCACATAGCTAAGTTAAATAAAGAAGATAGTACTTCTGATGGTAAAGTTGAGATCCTCCGGGGGTCATCAACTTTGCAAGATAATGCAAATAATGAAGTTATAGATAGGATTGGATCTTTTGCAGAAAACCTGAAAACTAAAATTGAAATGGATAGACCATCTGTAGCAACTAAGGTTGGTACTAATGTAGTTGCAAGTCTTAAAAATGTTGCAAACATGCCTCAAAGTGGGTCTTTCATAAAGTCTTTTGCAAAAGCAACTAATAATTTTGATCCTAAAATTGTAGACGATGAACTTTATGTTGGTATTGCAATGGATCTTTTAAGGGCTGTAAAAGATAACAAAGGTGGTCGTCCCGGTAAAAAACTTACTGAGGTAGACAAATCTGGTCAAACACATGTTGTTACTGCTAAAAATATGAACGAGCTTGCTAAGGATGTAGGCGAGTCTGTAGCTGATCGGATTTTAAGTAAAGGAGGTGCTCCTTTAAAACCTTGGGAGCAAAGGTACTTAGGGTCTATGATTCTTCAACTTGGTAGGGGTAACTTTGGGGGTAAGTTTTCTGACACTGACTTAGATATTCCTCATTTGTTTAAAGAAAGTACACAACCTAAAGATGTCGGCAAAGGTAAATTTAAAGATCAAAAAATTCTAGAGACTTCTGATTATTTTAATACTTGGTATAAAACTAGAAATGGTGGTCATGGGGGAAAATATTGGTTTGATTTATTCCCTCATAATAGATCAGAAAAAGCTGCAAGTCCTAGATACCACGGTCCTTGGAAAGTAGATGAAAATCTTAATGTTATAGAAGCACCAAGAGGTGTCGATAAATCTTTAAGGATTGGTGGTGGTAAAGGAGATACTTCACAAACTAAAGATAATTTAGAAATATTAAATATTTTAGGAAAGCAAAAATTAGGAGTAGATTCAGACAAGTTTGAATATTTTCAACATTTAGGTAGGATGGGTGTTTTTAAAGAAGCCGGTATAGATAAAGGATCTTTAGAAATAGCTATTGCGAGAAATAAACTAGACGAAGTAGATGTTCAAGAGCTTACACGTTACTACGATAATTTAAAACTTTTAAAAAAGAAGTACAATGATTTAGAAGACGTTGAAAGAATAAAAGAAAATAAACCACCTTTGACCCCATTAGAAAGAGAAAATTTTGGAAAAGGAGAAAACATAAGAAATGAAATATATCAAAACTATTATAAACCAGCTCCTAAGAAAAATAAAAACAATCCAAACCCTTCTCCGACTGGAGAAAAAATAGACCTTGACAACAGTGTAGGTGGCTTTGAGTCAGGTAATTCTAATTTTCTAAAAGCTTTACAAATGGCTTCTTTAGACACTTCTAACTTATCTGAATTAAATACTATACAAAGAGCTAAGTTTAATAGAATTACAACAGAGATTAAAGAAAGATTTAGAATGGACCCTGAAGGTGCTGAGGTGTACATGCCTTATTTTCTTGATAGTAGAACTAGAGTTTATCCTTTAGACTCCTCTGGGGCAAATCTTATTAGTGGACTAGGTAGGTTTGGGTATTCAGCTGAAAGAGCAATGGCTAAACCTATAACTTACAACGATGAGTCTTTTTATGCAATTGTAGATGACTTTCTTAGGTTTGAAGATAACCCTATTGTACAAACAAGGGTAAAAGGTGATGAGTTAGGTATGAAGAGTACTGCCTCAACTGCCAAAGCTAAAAGAGTATTAAGTGGTAATTACCCTAAAGAAATTGAATTAAAAAATATAATTCTTCGTGGTACTGGTAAAGGGGTAGCTACAGATCTAGACAGGATGAAATATTGGAAAACTTTTGAAAGTGAGTATTTAACAAGAGCTGAAAATTTATTAAAAGCAATAGACGCTTCTAAAACAGCTAAAAACTCTGATGAAAGATCAAAAATCTGGAGTAAGTGGTTAAGTAAAAATTCTTGGATAAGAAACATTAAAGATCAAGAAGCTTATGTAGCAAATTTGACTGAGATAGGTCGCATAAAAAGAGCTTACGATGGTAATCCTCAAAAAGGAAGTATAGGGGCGTATCCTCAAAATAACTCTCATTACTCAACACACTTAATGGAATTAGACGCTTCTGCTTCTGGGTCTCAAGTGTTAGGTGCACAATATAATGATTTAAAACTTCTTGAGTCTGTTAATGTTATTGTTCCAAAAGAAGGTAAACCTAGAGGTCTCTTAACTAAAGAAGAGATGGATATGGTTCTTGAGGGTGTTGATAACAATGCTGTTGCTAGAGATTTGTATGTAGAGGTAAAAGTGCATTATGGTAAGAAATTTACCCAAAAAATGACAGAGCTTGAACAAACAAATCCACAATTAGCTCAAATTTATAAAGAGCTTACAGAAAGGTATATACAAGTAGGAAGAGGTACAACCAAACCTATAGTCATGAAAGTTCCTTACGGTGCTGGTATGGCTAGGCTTAAAAAGACTATGGCATCTTTAATAAGTGGAAAAGATAGGATTCAAATAATGAAAGACTATCAAGGAAGAGTTGAAGATCCTACAACTTTAGTTAAAGATTTTGTAGATTTTCATTGGGACTCTATGGAGACTTCTTTACAGAATTCCTTAGAAACTCAATACGAGTTTAGAAGATTTTCATCTATTATTGGATCTCTTTACACAGACCTAGCAGGGTCTTCAGGTAGTCCAAGAAAACCTTACTTGGTTAAGTCACCTACTGGCGGTGAGACTGACTTTACTGTTTTTGCAACTCAAACTGTTCAAACAAAGGAAGAGACAAGTTTAAGACAATTTCCAAGTTTCGAACAAAAACTTAGAAAAAAGGGTGTTAATAAAGATGGTAGTCCAAAAATGGGGGCTGGTCTTACTAAAGTTTATACAACTAGTAAAGTCCCAATGGACCCTAATGATCCAGAAACTATTAAGTTGGTTACTCCGAATAAAAATACCCCAGCTGACACGGTTAAAAATTTAGAAAAGCGAGGTATTAATTCTTCTAATTTAGAAATGTTTGCAGTAGATGGTAAGATGGTTCAGGAGTTTCCTTTTGCTGGTGGTGGTTCTAAAACAATGGCTTCAGCTTTAGCACCTAATGCTGTACACAGTGTAGATGCCGCTTATCTAAGAGAACTTGTTAAAGCTTTACATAAAGAAGGTATTCCAGTTTACGTTGTACATGATGCTTTCTTTGTGCTTGCTCCTGATATGAAAAAGACTAAGCAAATAGCTGGTAATGTAATGCTTGAAATGCATAACAATTATAACTTAAGGGAAGAAATGGTTAAAGGTTTAGCAAGAGCATTAGATATGCCTTTTGATGATGTGCTAAGACAGGTTGATGATATAATGGCAAACCCAACTGCTAAACAACAAGCTGATGGAATAAGACCTTACCCTAATGGGTCTTTAGCAAATAAATCAGAAGGACCATTAACAGTCCCTGAAGGATATACAACTGAAAACGTACTAGTAGGAGGTTAATATGGCAAAAATGTTTAGAGATCATAATATATTATCTGGTATGGGTATAACAGATATAGAGCTATTAAAAGAACACGGTGGACCTGAGAAGTATGCAGGTACAAATAAGTGTAATACTTGGATGATTAACAACGAGTATAAAGAAAATTTAGCCGCTGGTATACCTGTTCAAGAGTGTAATGCTTTAAGAAATAAAGCTCAAAGAACTGTAGCTGAAGTAAGACGACAAAGAGGCTACTGACCGCAAGCGAAAAAAAAGGTCGCAAAAAGACATTGATTGTCCAATTTGCGACCTTAATTTTTCTACGACTTACTATCTGTAACTATCTCAGGAACCTCTTTAGCTTTCTTATCATCCTTTTCAAAAGGACCATTCTTAGCCTGTAATAAAAACCCAATAAGATTATTAAGTTCTTTATTATCTAAAGGAACATCTTCTACTTCATAGATAGTAGTATTGACAACTGGCGATGTTACATCAGTTGTTTGTATAGTTACTTTTGCCATTACTTCCATAGTTATTTCTCTTTTAAAATTTTAGTTATAGTATTCTCCGTAAACCATCTAAAATTATTTTTAGATGCCCACTCACCGTGTGTACACTTAGTTCCATCTTTTCTTACCTTTGCTCTAGGCATAGGCGTTTTATGGTTATAGAAAAGAAAAACTAACTCCGTACCAAAAGGAAGAGCGTCTCTAATAAAGAGATACTTACGAGCTTCTGCAGAATCCATGAATCTACCTTTGGCTTCAACCAGTATATCATCTGTTTTAAAATCAGGATGATAGTGATGATCAACAGTGTAGGGTATCTTGTCGGGATGATATTCACAAGACGATAATATACCGTCTCTTAGCTCACCTTCCCATTTAGAGTCTGCATTTCTTACTTTAGTTTTCCAACGATTATTAGGCTTATATCCCATAAATCACTCCAGTTTTTCCCCATCCTCATCTAAACCTAGATGTTGCATTGTCATGCTTATTATAGACGAATGGCACCACTCACAGAAAGTAACTGGGGTCATGCCAAAATAACCTTGGACACCACCACAATCGGGATCGTAATCACTGCTACATATAGAGCATTGATCTTTTGGAATAAAAGCGTTGTTTATTTTCTCCAATCTGACCTCCAAAGTCTTGGATTGAGTTTCTTTTTTTTGTTCTTTAACTCTTGGTAAAACTTAGAAGTCTCATCCATTTGAACGAGACCCCAAGTTTTTTTGCCGGGAGTGTTACTCACTACCCCTATTTAGATAATTCATTCGTTATGTCTTTATCTAGCAACTTCCAGATTATACCAGCGGCAATTAAGCCTGCTAATCCAGCGTTACCTAAAGTCCAGACAATATTAAGTATAGAACCAATTACATCGCCAGTAAGGAATGCTACCTTCTGTCCGAATATAACTTGCAGTACAATTGATAAGCTTATTAACTTAATACCTACATCAATTGCCGCATCGGCTCCGTTCTTTATTTTATCTAACATTTTAACTCCTTTCGTTATTAAACATCACTATGCTTTTTTGCATAGTACATGAGCCCCTCAATCTTGCTAGGGCTCTCCATGAGAAGTCCAAGTGCAGTGTTACAGTGATGACACAATAGACCCCTGACCTTACCAGTTTGGTGACAATGATCTACAAACAACTTATGATCATCATCTAAACCATACTGGCAATTCTCATTGGCGCAAGTACCTCCCTGCTCCTCAATAATCTTTTCTTTTTCCTCAACAGAAAGATTATACCTCCACTTATCCATATAGCCGGGGTTAGCTTCTTTGAAAGATTTGTTATATTTACTTCTACAATCTTTACAAATAGTACGACAACTAGGGTTAGTAGTGTCTAACTGACTCTTGCTAAAATGGAAAGATTCTTTTGAATCCCCACAACTGCTACAAACTAGAATGTCTGGTTCGGACATTTAATTCCAACCAGAGCATCCTAATGAATCGACAGGTGTACATTCAAGCCTCTTGGCTTCATCAATCTTTGCCTCAAAAACAGCGCAACTTGCTAAAAAAATAGCTAGAACACAAACTAATAATAATTTCATTCCATCTCCTTTTCCTCTTCAACTAAGTCAACCATTTCACATATACTTCCTGTACATGCCAATGTTTTATTGCCAATTGTTGTGTCTGTTAACTCGTACTCACTTATTAAGTCCCAGTCTACAGATGAAGGCATTACCTTAGCTAATTTATCGTACTCTTTCTTAGTACAATCTTCATAAGGTGCTTGTTGATACGAGTGATCTGAATGAGGTAAGAAAGATACACCACTTACTTCATCAAAATGTTTATAGACCCATGAGCCTACTTCCATCCACTCGTGTTCTCTGACACTTACTGTGACACTTGGTTTGTGCTCACAATAGTATCTTTGGTAAGTTAGCCACAACTCTAACTGTTCTATTGCACTTCTATCGTTTCTAAGGATTGCACCTTTTGGAGCCTTAGTAGGAAATGTAAACACCTTAACACTGTCAGGCTTCATTACGTCAGCCTCACATGGTATGCCTTGGTCTTCCATTAACTGTGCAATAGGGTCTTTTGCATCTGCTCTTACCCTACGATAATAATAGTCGTTGTGTCTAGTGTGGATACCAGACGCTGAATCGACTAGTTGACTTACTGTACCGCTGGGTTTAATAGCAGTTGTTGCTGTAGCCTGACTAATTCCTAATAAGCCTGACCAATCTTTGTTGACCTTAACCGTTTCTTTTCTAAGGTCTGATAGAAAGTCTGATAAATTTCTTTTACCGTAATAACCTCTATCTGTATTACTACCGTTCATAAATGAATTGTCCATAATTCCAGTAAGAGATACACCTAGTAGTGCTTCCTCTTCTGTATTGTGAACCCATTTAGGTCGTAATCTTTTAATGTTTGTAAGAGAGGCTTGGAATGTTCCAAGTATCGTAGCCAATCTAACTTTTCTAAGTATGTCTTTTTGAGTATCTTCTGCCCTGATAACCACTTCTGTTAAATTACAGAACTGACCGTCTCTGAGAATAATCTCACTACAAGGGTTACAGCCAAAGTCATGGTCAGGGTCTCTTCTACCTATAGACGCTACTTGTTTAATAGCGGCTTCTCTATTAAAGATACCACGCTCACCTGATTTTGACTCATACAGGGATGTCCACTCTTTCATAAATATACCCATGTCAGGTTTTTCTGTATAACACACGCTGTTATTACTAAGAGCCATCTCTGGTGTATCTGACCACCATTGACCACTCTTGGCATTACGCATGCGCTCATCAGTCAAATTACTTAGAGAAATCAATGCACTACGTCTAACACCACCAACGACAACAACCTCTGCAATCTTACACATCATACGGTGACACTCGTAACTAGTAAGTTTCCTACCACCAGCGTCCTTAAAAATGTTCGTAGCAAAATGAAACAAGTCGATCAAAGGCTCTGGACCACTGGCTCTACCGCCAAATGTTTTAAGCCTAGATCCTTTTGGTCTTACTTTTGAAAAGTCCCACTTAGGCATTTCACCGTCATAGAGATAGGTAATAAGTTTACGGAAAGCTGATTGCCATCCTTCTTTGCTATCTTGGACTACTATGGTGTCTTCTACATCTACTTGTTCTTCAGGAACTTCAGGTAGTTTATTTACATGTTGCCTCTCTACACTAAAGCCCACACCAGTACCGTGCATAAGTATAAACAGACATTCGTCAAATGCTTTAGGGTGGTCTACGCTTAAGTAAGCGCAATTGTAACCTGCTATGTGGTTCTTAGCTAAGGCAGGTCCTGCAGTCATTAGCGCTCTCATGCTAGGCATTACATCTAAATTGAGAACAGCTTCTTCAAGAATCTTACGAGTCTTGGGAACTAGTTCTTGTTCTGTATTGTCTTTTAAGTGTTGCTCCATAAAGTCAAAGTATCGAGCTACAGTCTCTTCCCACGTCTCTCTCCTGTTTTTCTCAGGTAGCCACCTTGCATACCTGCTTAGGGCTATAAAATTTTGATAATCTGTTGCTAATTTTTTCATGTAATTTCCTCTAATAATTGTGTTTATTTTAATCTTCTTTTGCTTCAGGTAATAGCCCTAGCTTTTTAAGTTTATCAAAATATCTTCTATGGACATCTGAGTACATTCTAAATCCTTCGTAGTACTCAGTGTCCTCTTCTATCAAACTATGGAATTTTGTTAATGCCTCAGCTAACTGCATTACATCTTTACCTTTGTTTGACTCTTCCTCTAGACTTTCTTTTATACAAGATCTAAGAAGTCTATTCTCAGTGTTAAGTAATTGATAGTTAATGGATGTCATACCAAGTTGCTCCTATCTTTGAATTGCCAGACATTGGACAATCAAAGCCTAACCTTTGACCTGCAATCTTAGCAGACTCCTCTAATATTTTAGATAGTTTGTCTGCATCTTTTCTGTCACATTCAAAGTTCTGCTCATCATGCATAATGGCTAACAACTTACAATTTATATTATTTTTCTTAATAAGACCATCCGATACAATCGCCCACTCTTTAGCTAAAATTGCTTCATTACCTTGTAACAAGTAATTAAGAAGTTTATGTTCAGAGTCAACCTGTATTTTCCTACCATCTTGAGCGGTTATAAATCTGTTGCCAGACCTATTGAACTCGTTTATCAACTTATCTTGTAATTTCTTAAGAAGCGGAAACGTCCTTAAAAATTTAGTCTTAAGCACAGTCCCTTCTTTAGACTTACCACCAACAATAGTTCCAAGTTTTGCGGCACTTGCGCCAAACAGAAACCCGTATATAAAAGTCTTTGCTTGACTTCTATCTTTCAACCCTGCGGCTTTTTGGTTGACAGTGTGTACATCTGTACCGTCTTCTTCTTTGCCTGTAGTAACTGTTTCTACATACCTAGGGTCTCCCATTGCTGCGGCTAAAAGTCTTAACTGGGCAGATGCTAAATCACAACCAACCAGTACTTTGTCTTTTGGTGCTATAAAGATACTTCTCATTTCTTTACCAAAGACAGCTTTTGCTCCGGGAACATTCACTAGATTTCTATGTGACATTCTTCCAGTAGCTGTACCTAGTGTAAAAGGCACACACTCTAATCTACCATCATCTCTACAAACACCAAGCCAACCTCTATCTTTATTCTTTTGGTTTTGCAATGTGTTTCTTCTATGTTGATAGACAGCGTGTAAAGCTATATCTTGTCCAAGATCACCTTGTATAGAATTGTAGGAATCTTCTGTTAACTTCGCAGAAGTTCTGACTAAACTACCATCTTCGGCTCTCTTAGTGTTCCATTCTGTAGGTTTCCAACCGTGTTTAAACAGCAATTTCTTGACCTCTGCAGTCTGTGTTAGCTTTGCAGGGGTAATCTCAACTCTACAATATGGACCATTTATTTGTAAACCTTTTGTATTATTTATGTAATCAATACACTCATAATCACCAAACCAGTCTTGTATGTGTTTATGAAGTTTACCTGCCTTAGTCCATTTGGGGACTATCGGCTTTCTTAACTGCTTACCTCCTACTAGCCCTTTCTGGTAGTCAACACCGTTAGTGTTCATTATCTCATTACACTCAGAGTTGCTGACCCAAAAGTCAGGGCACTTGAGTATAGGTGGCATTAAAGGTTCAATCTTATCTCTAAGTTTGTCAATCTCTTCAGTCAAAAACTTTATGTGTTTGTCAGCAAGTTCTTTGTCAACTAACCAACCGTTCTTTACTTGTTCAGAACTTATTTTAGCTATCCTGAACTCACGATTTAAAACTTCTTTTGGTACCCCAGATTCTTTAAACTCCCTAAGTAAAGAGTGGAACACCCTAACATTGATTAGGACGTCTTGCTCACACCTGTTTAACATAGCTTGTTCAAATCTTAGCCACTGCTCTTGACGTGGTTTTAAAACACCAAAGTGCTCTCCCCACATCTCAAGACCATGTCTACCTTTGTATCTACCAAGAGTCCTGTTAAAGTTCAGCAATTGGCTCATAAGAAAAGTATCAACAAGCCTAGCTTTTGTTTTAAAGTTAAAAAGTTTTTTCAGTAGAGGTATGTCATACATGATTATGTTATGACCTATTAGTTCGTCAGCATTTGCAAGCAACTCAAGACCCTCCTCTAAAGAAGGGCAATCGTCACTGTCATTTGAAAAAGTAATCGTATCCTTACTTATTATGTCGTAAGTAGAGATACACCAAACAGTAGTAGCGTCATTAATAAAACCATTTGCCTCTACATCAAAAACTAATTTCTTCATGACCATTTACCAAATAAAAGTTTAAATTGCTCTGGTGTTAAGTCTTTGTATGTGTCTTCAAAATAGTTCTTATGACCTCTTTCTTTTTTCATAAAAACAGTAGGTTTAGCCAAATCCTCATAGTTTCGAGTAGTTTGTAACCTAACCCACGTTGTCTTTTTACTAACCCCAGTCAATGCCATTATCTCATCTATTGTGAGAACTCTGCCATCATCTAGAGTGTAGAATTTTCTCTCAGTACTCATAATCCTCCTCCATAGTGAATTATTGAAACTCAGAAGGTGTGCTGTGTAAACGACCTGTAATGTTATCATATCTTGCCGAACCTGCTGGACCTGTATGTCCTGTAAACCTGTTCTTTAACACTGATATTCCAACCCTTTGTCGCTCACCCTCGTCCTCCGAGTATTTGTTTCTAGAAAAACCGATGATTTGAAATGCTATCTGTTTTAAACTTCCTGACCCTTTTAACGAGTCTTCGGTTATAGATGCACCTTCCTCAAAAGTTTTACTACCTCCGCTAGTCTTTCTCAAATGAGAGACTACTCCAATCCATACATTATGTTTCTTACATAACTTGAGAAGATCAGACATAGCTTTATCCATAGCTTCGTTTACATTACCGTCAACCTCACTAACTGCAATAGTTATGTGGTCTAGGAATATAAACTTACAGCCAGATGCCGCCATAAATTCTATCTTATCCATAAGAGAAGAGTCACTTACAGAGCCCTGATGGTCTAATAATAACAAACGACCTGAACCTGCAACATCTTCCCATGCTTTAGAGCCTTCTGCCCCTGAGCGGTCAAATTCTACGTCTGGGAGGTTTATTCTCTTATTTAAGTGTACCCCAATGATTCCATCTAAAGTCTCCCGTATGGACTCCTCAAGGGACACTACGCCAATTTGGTAGTCTGTTGTCATAATAAGATGATAAATATCTTCTTTGACAAAAGTAGACTTACCTGAGCCTGTTCCTGCAGTAAAGATAGTTAACTCACCAGTTCTTCTGCCGTATGTCATCTTATTTACATTGGCAAAACAATCAGGGTAGGGGACTGAATCCTCTCTTCTATCTTCGTTGAACAAATCCCAAGTATCAGCAGAGTTTACAATACCTGCAGGAGAGTACATCTCAGCATTCCATATCGCTTTCTCTAGTTCGTAAGTCTTACCTGAAACTAAATAATCAGAGGCATCCTTACCGTATCTGCCTAGGGCACCAATCTTAGCTTTCCCGGTTCTAACCAGTCTAGCACAAGCCTCTGCACCATCTCTTCCTGCTTCATCGTGGTCAAATAAGAACACAACTTCTTCAAAGGAATTAAGATAGTCTAAGTTGGCAACAACCTGTTTGTATGCCCCTTGGGCTCCATTGATAACTGATACAACTGCCCACTCTTGTTTCTTATCTTTCCAAACCTGTTGTACAGACATTGCATCAAGTGCCCCTTCTGTAACAACAATTCTTTTACAAGAGCCGGGAGCAAATTTGGACTGACCAAAGAACTCGTTTTTGTTCTTAACAGACCCTATCGCTAGAAACCTTTTAGCATCTAAATCTCTACGCTCATATCCTACAACTTTACCTTTCTCAGTTATAGGGTAGTAATGGTATTTGATAGTCTTACCATCTTCCTCAGAGTATCCTACTTTAACACCATAAAGTTCAGCAATATCTTTTGTTATCTTGCGCTCACGAAAACCTCGCACTGGATAATCTTTTATGTCATCAACTGACTCTACAATGTTTTTAAATTCTTTTGGTGTCTTCTCGACAACCAGACTATCATCATTGTATATGCCTGTATCTTCACAACCAAAACAGTAATAAGTCATCTTATCACCGTTGTCATAAACAGCCCTGTTGTCTCTAGAACCACAAGCCTCACAAGACTCGTGTCTTACAAACACGCCCTCTTGATTATTTTCTTTATTTTTCATTTTTCCTCCATAGAAAAATAAATAGTGTCTATCGATACCCCTCATAGAAGAGTATCTGTAGACACTACTGATTAGTAATCGTCATTTTCTTCAAAGTTTAAATCCATATCCTCTTTCTTAGGTTGATTAAACTCAGAACCTGAATCTAAGTTACCAAACTCTGAACCTGCAGGGTCTGATTTCTCGTAAGGTATGAGATTAGTAACAAGAACATTTTTTAAACTCATTGACTTACCCTTTTGACCTTTAAAATCCCAGTCATAAGTGTCATATGAAACAGTACCAGTAGAACCATTGCCGATGATAACACCAGATAATGGTTTAATAGTACCTGTATCTGTCTTTGTAAAAACACCGGGAGGTGATAAATCTTTTCCTGCCGAAGTTTTTGCATTTTGTTTAAAAGTGACTTTATATTGTCCAGTCTCATTACCCTCTGCATCCTCTACAGGTCGCAAAGATCTAATTAGACCGTCTTTCTTAAACTTCTGTGCTACTTCCTTTTCTACATAGGCTGTAACAGACCATTGAAGTTTCTCAAAGTTTTCTTGTGGGTTATCTGGGTCTAAAAAGCACCAGTTTAACTCCACGTTTTCTACTAAATTAGCCATTCTTTTCCTCCTTCTCTAGCTTATTTGTAAACGAAGGCAGTTCCCACATTTGTCCGACTTTACGTCTCATCCAAAGTAGTCTACCCATCTCTAACATTACATCATCAGAGTTATAGTCATAGGAACTCCTATACAAATCTCTAATAACATTCCAAGCATCTTGAATATCTTCGTTATCCTCTAATATCTTTTTTGCCTTTACAGGACCAATCTTAGGAACACCCTGTATGTTGTCAACTTGGTCACCTGCTAACATTTGGTATTGGAAATGTCTAATACCATCGTATTCGGTAACGTAACTTGATTCTTCTCTTTTAAAATCGTATTTTGCACCGGGAACAATCCATAAATCTTTATCTATAGTACAAATTACTGTGTTATCTAAATCATCTGTTTGTGCAATAGCTAAAGTATCATCAGCTTCTTCATCAACAGATATTTTTGCACCTAACACATTTGTTAAGTAATCTCTTACTTTTTGGTAGTAAAAAGGTTTTTCACCTGTTCTGTTACCTTTGTAGGGCTTAGTCACAGCTATTTCTTTTCTAAAATTAGTGTGACCTGACAAATGCAATTCATAATCGTCTGCTTTTGCCTTTTTAACAACACTATCAATAAAGTCTTTAATAAACTCAACACACTCAGACCAAGGCTCAAGAACTGTCTTACCTTGTACAATTGTATAAGGTGAGATTTCTCCAACTTTAGATTGTGTTGACCATAGTGCATTAATGTCCTCCAGACCATCCATTGCATGACGTTTACTGTCATACTCTTTTATATTGTCGCCATTCTTATCTACTACGTTGTAATAGTTTGTTTGGCAATGATTTGATGCCCAGTAGACTATTATGTCACCGTCAATTAAAGCCCTCATGAGTTGTCTCCGTTGTAAAGCTTATCAATTTCATGCAATCTTAGACCTATTATTCGGTTAATATAAAAAACCGCTTTTTCTAAATCTTGTATTGGGTCTTTTTTCTTGTTGAACCTAACCAAATACTTTAAAGCACTACCCATTGCAAATGCTTCAAGACCCTCTAGGTCTCTTGTCACATCTTCAATTATCTCTAATGCTTCTATCTTGCCTGAAGTGTAATGTTGTGGGTGATTAACCTCATCATTCTTCTTCATCCTCTATTTCCTCCGTTTTTAAAGAATCTGGATCAAACGCATCGGCATTTTCATTGAAATACCATGAGTCATCCTCATCATCCGATTCACCTATAAAGTGAATCAATTTATCAATTGCTTCTGGGTCACCCGGAGATAATCCATACATATCACACAATTCTGTAAATTCACTTGCCATTTTTAGTCTCCTCTAGCGAACCATCCTCTATAAGATGTCATATAATTAAGAAATAATATACTTAGATTCTAAAACTTCTTCCAAATCTAAGTC
>Ga0055584_100001808_pt1 | contig 21021 bp, 20 predicted proteins | sample OSDHelmetaG_FD_58716 | JGI IMG/M metagenome (GOLD analysis project Ga0055584, IMG submission 58716) | Pelagic marine sediment microbial communities from the LTER site Helgoland, North Sea, for post-phytoplankton bloom and carbon turnover... | ecosystem: Environmental > Aquatic > Marine >...
GGATGGATCGTAGCTCTGCTTTGTGTACGCAGATGGGTGGGGAAGGTGTGCCGTGGGTCGGTGCCGCACCGTTCACGGAAACAAAACATATTTTTGCAAATCTGGGTGATGGTACATATTTCCATTCCGGGACGTTGGCTATTCGTGCTGCTGTGGCGGCGCATGTAAATATCACTTACAAGATCCTTTATAATGATGCTGTGGCGATGACGGGCGGACAGCCTGTGGATGGTGAGATGCCGGTCTGGCGTGTTGCACAACAAGTTATGGCTGAGGGTGTGAAGAAATGCTGGATCGTAACGGAGCGCCCCGAGCTTTATAAAGATCGTGCCGGGATTCCTGCGGATGTTCCTGTTTTGCATCGTGACTGGATGAATAATGTTATGAAGGAATGCCGCGAAACCGAAGGCACGACAATTATAATTTATGATCAAACCTGTGCTGCGGAAAAACGCCGCCGCCGGAAGCGCGGCAAGTATCCTGATCCGCCCAAGCGTGTGTTTATCAATAAAGATGTCTGCGAAGGCTGTGGTGATTGCTCGGTGCAATCAAACTGCATGGCTGTGCAGCCTCTGGAAACAGAGTTTGGTCGCAAGCGACAGATCAATCAGTCGCTTTGTAACAAGGACTTTTCATGCATTAAAGGTTTTTGCCCGTCTTTCGTGACTGTTCATGGCGGTGCCTTGCGCAAGACAAAATCGGATAGTGCCGATGATGTGTTTGCAGGACTGCCGGAGCCGCAAGTACCCGTGCTGGGGGCGCATGCCTATAACATCATGGTGACCGGTATCGGTGGTACGGGTGTTTTGACCATTGGCGCGTTGTTGGGGATGGCAGCACATCTGGAAGGGCAGCATTGCCGCGATCTTGATATGACGGGGCTTGCACAAAAGGGCGGTGAGGTTTTATCTCACGTGCGTTTGGCGGGAGACAGGGAAGAGCTGCGTACCGGTCATATCATTGCGGGCGGTACGGATTTGTTGCTGGCCTGTGATATTGTCGGTGCGGTTGGGCGCGGCGCTTATGAGACGTTAAACACGGAACGATCGCATGCTGTGGTTAATACGGACAACACGCCGGTTGCGGATTTCGTGATTGATAACAAGATTGATTTTCATCAGGATCAGGTACGTAAAACCTTGCTCGAGGCAACAAAACAAGATGCACAGCACTTTGTTCCTGCTACGCATTATGCCCGTGCCTTGATGGGGGATGAGATCGCAACCAATATCTTTATGCTGGGTTATGCATGGCAAAAGGGGTTGGTGCCGTTGTCCCTTCAATCAATTGAGCGTGCGATTGAGCTGAATGAAGTTGCCGTTGATTCCAACAAGCGTTCTTTTGCGTTTGGCCGTTTGTCGGCACATGATCCTGCGAAAGTCGAAGGATTGGTGCAGGCTGTGACAAGGGGCACAGAGGAAGAAGAAATCGCGGAAACATTGCACGACCGGATTGAAAGACGCGCAAAATATCTAACGGCCTATCAGAATGCTGCTTACGCCCGCCGTTATACCGATGCGGTGGAGCGGGTGAGTAATGCAGATCCTGCGCATGACAAAGTGCTGACCGAGGCTGTTGCACGCTTTTATCACAAGATTCTAGCCTATAAGGATGAGTACGAGGTTGCGCGCTTGTACACGAACGGTGATTTCATGAAAAATCTGCGCGCGCAGTTTGCCGGGAGTTACAAGCTTCATTTCCACATGGCACCGCCGATCATGGAGCAAAATGACCCTGCCACAGGCCGCCCGAAAAAGCGTACATTCGGGCCGTGGATGCTGGCGGCGCTTTCGGTGCTGGCGCGCTTTAAATTCCTGCGCGGTACGAAAATGGATGTTTTCGGTTATCACAAGGATCGCCAGGAAGAGCGTGCTTTGCTGGCTGAATACGAATCTACGCTCGAAACTGTGCTGAAAAATATCTCAAAGAATAATTACGATCTCTGCGTGGAAGTGCTTTCTTTGCCTGATATGATCCGTGGCTTCGGCCCGGTGAAGGAAGGCAACATCAAAAAGGCCCGTGCCCGCCACGAAGAAATCCTTTCTTGCCTTGCCAATGACCAGCCCTGCAAAGAGGCGGCGTGATACTTCCTTCCCAAATGGATTGGGTAAAAATACTTTGCACTTTTTTTATATTTTCATTTCTAAGTTCTTATTACAGTGTAGCAAATGGGTTTATATTTGATGTTTATAAATATAGCCCTGCGTTTCTAAAAGCAATGATTCAGGGTTTTTTTATGGTGTTCGCTGCATTTATGGTGACGGCACTACCGTTTCATCTTTATGCTCTTCAAAAGAGTTGGATTGGTGAAAAAGCCATAGCCTGGCAGTATTATTCAATAGCTGGTATGTTAGCGGGGACAGCCGTTGCTGCAATTTATGCACTTCCCTCTGTTTTTACTGTGCATGTTTTTTCTTTTTTCCACGTTATATTTTTTGCTTTTGCTACGGGAGGATTTGCAGGGTTTATTAACGGCTATTCATTCTGGGCTTTTGTTGTGGGTGGGAGCTATGGCAGCAAGCTGCTCGTTACACTTCTCTGGTTTTTTATGTGCTTTCCCTTTGAGATGTTTCTCTGATTAAGGCAATAATTTCCTTGAATTTTACTGCGTTTTCAGGCTTATATCACCTGTCCTGATCCGGCACCCCTGGAGGTCGGCAGGCAAAGTGTAAACATGAAAGGAAAAATGCAATGTCTTCAAGGAATTATGCCCTGAAGGGCGAGCAGCGTGAGAGAGCCGGTAAGGGGGTCGCTCGGGCGCTACGGAGAGAAAATAAGGTCCCCGGTGTTATTTATGGAGACGGCAAGGAGCCGTTCTCTGTCGCACTCGATTCAAAATATGTTAAATTGGAATATCTGAAAGGGCACATGTTCACCAGCCTCTGTACTCTGGAAGTTGGTAAGGACAAGCACCTGGTGCTGGCCCGTGATGTTCAACTGCACCCGGTGACAGATAATGTTATGCATGTGGACTTTCTCCGTGTGACATCAAAAACAAAGTTGGTTGCTGAAGTTCCGGTGAAGTTTTTGAATGAAGATACCAGCCCGGCCATTAAGGGCGGCGGTGTTTTGAACGTTGTACGCTGGCAGGTAGAAATTCGCTGTAAGGCAACCGATATTCCGGATCATATTGATGTGGATTTGGAGCCATACAAAATTGGCGATGTTATCAAGATCAGAAGCGTAAAGTTGCCGGATGGCGCAGAGCCTGCTGATAAGAGCCGCGATTTCACGATTGCAACGCTGAACGAGCCGCGTCGTGTTATCGTTGAAGAGCCTGTTGCACCTGTTGAAGGTGAAGCTGCTGCTGAAGGTGAAAAAGCCGAAGGTGATGCTGCTGCTGAAGGCGAAAAAGGCGAAAAGTCTGATGCCGCCGCCGGTGGCGATAAAGGCAAGAAGGAATAAGAAGACCTATCACAGGGTTCACGGATGGTTCATAGAGCGCATGATAGAAGTGCTTTGTTAGACCGCTGTGGACCCTGTTTACATTTCGTGATTTGTCGTGGTTTTTAATGCTTGGCTTCTCAAAGAAAAAGCAATCGAACATGTGGATTTTTGCTGGTCTTGGTAATCCGGGTAGAGAATATGAAGACAATCGTCACAATGTCGGTTTTATGGCGGTTGATCATGTGGCTGACAAGTTTTCCTTTCCTGCATTTCGCTCAAAATACCAGGCACAAATGACCGAAGGCCGCATCGACGGTGATAAGGTTTTAATTCTAAAGCCACAAACCTACATGAATGAGTCCGGTCAATCGGTAAAGGCGGCAGCGAAGTTTTATAAAGTCCCGCCGGAGCGCATTGTTGTTTTTCATGATGAAATTGATATTGCTGCTGCTAAGGTTAAAGTGAAACAGGGCGGGGGTAATGCGGGTCATAATGGATTGCGATCCATTCAGGCGCATCTGGGTACGCCTAACTTTTGGCGTGTGCGGCTGGGTGTTGGTCATCCGGGATCTCCGGAAATGGTGCACAACCATGTGCTGAGCGATTTTTCAAAGGCCGAGAAAAAATGGCTGGAGCCATTGCTGGCGGCGGTGTCTGCGCATGCTGATTTGATTGTTGAAAATGATATGACAGGTTATATGAGTAAAGTTGCTGGGGAACAGCAGAAAGCGAGCGGTTGAGATGGGTTTTAATTGTGGTATTGTCGGGCTTCCCAACGTTGGTAAATCAACATTGTTTAATGCATTGACGGCAACAGCTGCGGCGCAGGCAGCGAACTTCCCTTTTTGTACGATTGAACCGAATGTAGGGCGCGTGGCTGTGCCCGATGAGCGCCTTGAAAAAATTGCGACTATCGGTGGGTCGGCTAAAGTTATTCCGACGCAACTGGAATTTGTTGATATTGCCGGTCTTGTGAAGGGTGCAAGTCAGGGTGAAGGATTGGGTAATCAGTTTCTGGCGAATATTCGCGAAGTGGATGCCATCATCCATGTTCTGCGTTGTTTTGATGATGAAAACATTATTCATGTTGAGGGATCTGTTGATCCGGTGCGCGATGCTGATGTTGTGGAAACAGAACTAATGCTGGCGGATATGGAGAGCCTTGGCAAACAAATTTCAAGTATGGAGAAAAAAGCCAAGTCCGGTGATAAGGAGCTCAAGGCGCAAATTGAATTCATGCATAGTGTTAAGACTGTTCTGGATGAAGGAAAGCCCGCGCGCACTGTTGAGCCGCCGAAAGATCAAATCAAGAACTTCAAGATGTTACAATTGATGACAGCAAAGCCTGTTCTTTATGTGTGTAATGTAAAAGAAGATGATGCGGCGGATGGTAACCAGTGGACAAAGGCAGTTGAAGATATGGCGGCAACACAAGGCGCCGGTTTTGTTATTATCTGTGCAGCGATTGAGTCTGAAATTGCGCAATTGGAATCGGAAGATGAGAAAAAGGAATTTCTGGAGACGATAGGATTGGAAGAGCCGGGTTTGAACAGGATTATTCATGCTGGCTACCAGTTACTTTGTTTGCAAACCTATTTCACTGTTGGCCCGAAAGAAGCGCGGGCATGGACTGTGCGTACAGGTGCGAAGGCACCGGAGGCAGCAGGTTGTATCCATACGGATTTTGAAAAGGGTTTTATTAAGGCAGAGGTTATCGCCATGAGTGATTATGTGTCACTTGGTGGTGAAGTGCCGTGTAAGGATGCCGGTAAAATGCGCCAGGAAGGCAAGGATTACACTGTTCATGATGGTGATATTATGCTGTTCCGCTTTAATGTCTAAAATTTATGTTGGTGAAAGTCGGCCTGTTTCTTATTTGTCTTTTTTAATGACGCGCACGGACACCTGTTTTGGCTCGGATTGGTCAAGCTCTTCCTCTTCTTTTTCAATTTCATGACTGGCGCCGAAGAATTGTTTTTCAATCATCTGGTTGAGAAGATCCGCGTCCTTAAAGTTAATTAGAAAGTAATCGGGAACATGCAATACGGTTCCTGCTGTTTCAAGAAAATGATTGTGCACCAGTTCTTTTATGTTCTCATCTTCCTTCTTTCTAGTTTTTTTAAAATCAATATCTTTTTCTTTTTTGAGTTGCACGTCAAGGCCATCGGGCTGTTCTGTTAGCCGTACGCTCAGTGGTGTCACATCAATTTCTAGCCTTGCTCTGTGGCCACCCTTGGGAAGATGCGTGAGGCCTAAAACTGTAATGCTTACATCCTGTTGTTCATTAAAAAAGTGAGACGCTTTGTTGAGCGCGTCGGCAAAAGCGCCTTGCGTACTTTCTTCATCATATCCTTCGATAATGATACGTCCGCTTGCGGCTTGTGTTCTGGTGGCGCTTTCACGCCATTCTTTTAATTCCTGTAATAGCTCAGAAACTTCTGCCGCATGCGTATAGGAAAAATGACGGTTTTCTTTGTCGTCATCTGGATTTAGGTTCATTTTTTCCAGTGTGGAAATAAGTCCGTCTAGATCTTCATTTGTTTTGTTCATGCTCTTCTCCTGCAATATTTATTGCACAAGACTATACTAAAATATAGCTGTCTTTGAAGGTTGTCCGATTTGACTGAGGGGCGTTGTTGCTCAAATGTTGAGCTGAGGGTTGCTCATTGAAGGCACATGTATTGTTTCTGTGGGTTTTTCCAGCACTTCAGTGGCTTGCTTGCGAAATTCTTCTGTAACATCGAGCTTTTCTGGTTTGCGGGCGGCGCTTGCAAAAGATTCCTTCGCTTGCGTATTGCTGGTTTTTTCACCGGAAATGATTTTTGAATATGAGGCTGTGGTTTCCTGTGCCTTTGCTGTATTTGGCTTGTCCAGTTTTGTGAACTGGGCGCCTCTTTTGTCAATGGCATTGGAGTAGTTGTTTAATGCCTGTGTGCCTGTTGCGCCGTCTTTAAAGTACCCTCTGTTTGCTTCAATGTTTCCACGAACGTTTCTTATCTTTCTAATGTCTCTGTTTTCAAATCCAGCCTCGCGCATTTCTTCTTTGCTCATGGCAATGGTGGACAGAACATTTTTGTCCTTTAGCGGCCCTTCAAGTGTTTTGACGGTATCCACGCCTAAGTTATAGGCGGCATATAGTTTGGGCCATTGCGCCGGGTCATTCTTGTCAACGCCTAAAATTTTGGCATTATCTTCGTTCAGATATCCTGAGGCCAGTGATGCAACGCGCGGATCAAAACGCAAGGCTTGCATGTCCTTGTTAAAGACGGATGCGGGTGCATTTCTGCTCCAAATTTTGGCGTTGCCGACTTCTTTCATATTGTTGCTGTATTTTTCTACGGAGCCAGCCAGATTATCAAGTCCCTGTGCCCGCAAATCATTTGCCATGTCTTTGCCAAAAAGACCAAGAGATGCGGCAAATGTTTTTTTGTTGAACTGGAATGACCCCATGCAGCCTGAATCTTCATTCACAACATCGGCGCCAAATCCGCTTTCAATTCCCCATAGCGTTCCCATGTAATTTGTCGGCATGTTTGTTGCGGTTGCCGTGCCAGGAATAATTGTTTGCACCATGTCACGACGTTGTGCCGGTGAAAATGTTTTCTCATCCATGGGCATGTCTGTTTCCAGCGCAGTTGTGGCTCCCGATGCTGCCGGTATTTTTGTAATGGCACGCGATTCTTCCTTGATGTCTTGTAATTTTGTTGGCGGTGCAGCTGTTTTTGCCGCGGTTTTTGCCGCGGTTTTTGTTGCTGTGCTTATTGCTGCTATGCCTGTTGCTGCTGCCGTCATGACAGGTGAGATTTTTTGTGTTGTGTTGGTTGCTTCTGGCGATGTGGTACTAACACCGTTTTTCCACTCTTTAAAGTTATTCAACGTGTTTTTACCGCGACTGCCGTCAATTAATGTATCATGCCCCATCAGGCTAAGACCGGCTTGCATCGCCATGACATTTTGTGCGCCGGGACGTCCCGTTTGTGTGGCTATTTCTTCCATGCGCTTATGTGCGGCGGGACTATCCTGCACAGCCTTGCGGACAGCTTCCAGCATTTGTTCGTTTGCGCCGGCACTTTTTAAATCAATGTTGTGGTCTTTTGCGAACTGTGCCAATGCGGCCTTTGTGCCTCTACCGGCGTCGCCATCAATTGTCTTTACATTATAACCCATCAGCTTTAAGCCACCCTGCATCAGCTTTACATCGGTGGGGCTGAGCGGTGCATTTTTTGTGAATGCCTGTGTTGCTTGTTCTGTGTTACTTCCCATGCGTCCATCAATGGCAATAGGTTTGTCATCGGCGCGCATATTATGAAGCGCCATACCGCCTTGCAGGAGCTTTAGATCCTGTGGGTTTAACTTTTCAGGTTGCGCAGCCATGTCCATTAGTTTTTTTGTTGCTGCCGGGTCGGAAGCGACCTTGAGCTGCACCTGCTGCAACACATCTTCGTAATTGCGCGGATCCACATTCGTCATGCCATTTTTTTTAAGAAATTTTTCGATCTGGGCGTTCGTGCCCTTACCGGCCGCGCCATCGATTTTGCCCGCATCGAAGCCGAGCAGCTTCAAGCCTGCTTGTAATTTCTGAATGGAATAATAGTCTGCCGCCATCTTAACTCCCTCAATTCCCTCACTTTTTTTTATAGTTATGCCCTATAACTATTATAGCAAAATGGTTAAGAGGTTATTAATAAATGGAAATAAAATTTTTAATGCATTGATTTTAAAAGGATAATTCTAATCGTTTCCGCAATGGTTTTATTGACATAGGATTTATTTGGGTCAATAGTATCCCCATATTTGAACAATCAGAGGAAACAGGGAAATGAAAAAAACGACATCAATCGCACTGGCCACACTATTCACCTTTCTGAGTGCTGGCGCTGTTGCGGCGCAGACGGCACCGACATTGGAGGGCATGTCTAAAAAACGTACGAAAGCTGATAGCTGTGTTCTGACGACTGTCCGTGCGAGATTCATTGAAAAATATGCTCTTGCAGATAAATCCAAGCCTAATCATATTGAGATTAAGGGTAACGAACTGCAGGCCATTAAAGGCAATTGCGAGAAAAAAACCGGCGAACCTGTCATCTACGAAAAAGGCGATGTTGGCTTTTCAAAAAAATATATGCCGGGAGACTAGGCAGCAGCTGTTGTCTTGGCTTTGCTGCGGACGAGGTCGGCGTAGGTTTCCTGAAATTTCTTTGTAACCGGACCGACTTTGAACTCCATGTCGTCGATCTTTGATACGGCTGATAGCTCGGCGGCCGTGCCGGTAACAAAAATTTCATCTACGTGTTGCAGGTCTTCCGGCATGATAATGCCTTCTTCCATCTCATAACCCATCTCACTGGCCAGCTTCATAACGGTCTGGCGTGTCAGGCCATTCAGGAAACATTCGGGTATTGGGGTTTTCATCTTGCCATCTTTGACGATGAATAAATTTGAACCGGAGGATTCCGCTACGCGGCCCCGGAAGTCCAACATCAGGGCATCATCATATCCGGCGCTTTCCGCTTCGTGCTTGGCCATGGTGCCGATGGCATAGTTGCCTGCGGCCTTGCTTTGTACCGGTGCGGTTGTGGGGTCGGGGCGGCGCCACTTGGATGTTTTCAGCGCTATGCCGCCATCATCGCCCCCCTTCGGGAAGAAGTATTTCGGCCATGCCCAGCAAGCAATGGCAACATGTGTCACGCAATTTTGCGCTGATACGGCAATCTGTTCCGTGCCGCGCCAGGCCAAGGGGCGTACATAACCGTCTACAATGTCGTTGGCTTCACACACTTCTTTTGATGCGTTCTCGATTTCCTCTACTGTGAAGGGGACAGAAAAATCCAGCATCTCGGCTGATTTGCGCAGCCGGTCGGAATGTTCGCGCAGTTTAAAGATATTGCCGCCATAAACGCGCTCGCCCTCAAACACGCTGCCGCCGTAATGTAGCCCGTGTGACAGAACATGCAATTTGGCATCACGCCAGGCTAGCATTTTGCCATCCATCCATATATAACCGTCACGGTCGTCGAAAGGCGCTGGTTTTGTCATAAATAAACCCTCTGGCTCATTGTCTACACTGACCCTATAATGCAGAAATGACGACGGTTGCAAACAAGAATCTTGAGAAAATGCCCCACGTCCTGATTGTCGATGACGATGATCGGATACGCCAGCTAGTGACTCGATTCCTGCAGGAAGAGGGTTTTATTACTGTTGCAGCGCGGGATGCGGCTCATGCGCGTGCCATTATGCAGCGTTTTGCTTTTGATGCACTGGTTGTGGATATAATGATGCCGGGCGAAAGCGGGCTGGAATTTACACGTAGTTTGCGTGATGAAGGTAATAATATTGCTGTGGTGCTGTTGACGGCTCTGGGTGAGGTTGATGACAGGATTGTCGGGCTGGAGACGGGTGCTGATGATTATTTGCCCAAGCCGTTCGAGCCACGCGAGCTGGTATTGCGTTTGAATGCCATTTTACGCCGCCGCCCGGATGTACAAAGTGAGGTGCATGTTTTTCGGGTTGGGCGTTGGACTTATAATGAAGAGTTGAACGAGTTGAAAGATGGTACGGAAAGTGTTCGTCTGACAGATGTGGAAGGTAACTTGCTGCAAGCATTAGCGGGCCGGAATGGCGCACCTGTCAGCCGAGATGAGCTTGAAACGCTTTGCGGGCTGGAGACAGCCGGAGGACGTACAATTGATGTGCAAGTGACACGCCTGCGCCGTAAGATTGAAGAAGACTCTCGTGCGCCGCGCTATCTCTTAACAGTACGAGGCAAGGGTTATCGTTTATTGACTGAGGACGCATGAGATTTTCGATTAAAAAAATATTACCGCGTACGCTTATGGGGCGTTCTTTACTGATCCTCATTCTGCCGGTTATTCTGATTCAGGTTATTGCTACCTATATCTTTTTCGACCGTCACTGGGAGAAAATGACAAGCCGTCTTGCTTATGCGGTGGCAGGAGAAATTGCCGTCATCGCAAACCAGACAGAAGAAGTATCGGATGATGCCGCGCTAGAAAGTATTTTTGGGCATGCCGCACAGGCGCTGGGTATGCTTGTCAGCTTCGATGCTGGTCAAAGTCTGGATCCGGCGCATGAGAATGTACCTGTTCAGTCATTGATGGCACGCACCTTGGCGCGTTCGCTGGATGAACAGTTGCGCCGCCCTTACAGTCTTGTCATGGATGTTCATGAGAAGTGGATTACTGTATCTGTGTCCATGGAAAATGGCTTGCTCCATATTTCTGTGCCGCAACGTCGTCTTTTTTCATCATCTGGTTATATATTTCTTTTGTGGATGATTGGTGTGTCCATTGTGTTGTTGGCGGTCGCCATTTTGTTTATGCGGAATCAGATAAGGCCGATCCGCCGGTTAGCCGTTGTCGCGGAGCGTTTTGGTCGCGGGCAGGATGTACCGTCTTCCTTTAAGCCGGAAGGTGCTTATGAGGTACGACAGGCCGCGCGCGCCTTTTTGGATATGCACGAACGTATCCGGCGTCAGATCCAGCAGCGTACAGCAATGCTGGCCGGGGTATCACATGACTTGCGTACACCTTTGACGCGTATGAAGCTGCAAGCTGCGATGCTGGAGAAAACACCGGATGTTGAAGCCTTAAAAAGTGATATTATTGATATGGAGCGTATGATTGATGCGTATCTTGACTTTGCGCGTGGCACAGGTGGTGAGGTGGCAACACGTATTGATGTACGCGAAATGCTGGACCGGATTGTCACAGCGGCAAAGCGACAAGGGACACAAATTATACTGGAGGCAGACGGAGATTTATCTATATCGTTGCGTCCGGTTGCTTTTGAGCGTTGCATAAATAATCTTGTCGGTAATGCGCGTAAATATGCAGGGCATATATGGATCAATGCCAAAAACATTGATGGGAATATCAGGATTGCTGTTGATGATGATGGCCCTGGTATCGCCGAAGATCAGTTTGAAGAGGTCTTTAAGCCATTTGTACGCGGGGAGCCTTCGCGCAATCAATCCACCGGGGGTGTCGGGTTGGGGTTACCAATTGTACAGGATGTTGTACATAGCCACGGTGGCCGTGTCTGGTTGGAAAAAAGTACGCATGGCGGGTTGCGTGCGGTCGTTGAAATACCAGTATAGCTCCTACTTTGCTTCAGTGCATTTTTTGTCCATTTGGTACGGGGTGATCTGGTTGTGCCAGAACTATATCACCATTGTCATCTGAAAAGCCGAGAACAAGTACTTCCGACATGAATTTCCCGATTTGACGCGGTGGAAAATTTGTAACAGCCATGACCTGTTTTCCGGTCAGGGTTTCCGGTTGATAGTGCGTTGTGATTTGTGCTGAAGATTTTTTAATGCCTATTTCCGGACCGAAGTCGATTGTAAGTTTATAGGCCGGTTTGCGCGCCTCCGGGAAGGGCTCGGTACCGGTAATGGTGCCGGTATGAATATTGACTCTTTGGAAGTCATCCATATTTATTTTCATGCTTATTTCTCCTTATCTATCAAATATCTACAATAAAACAGGCCGTCGTTAAAGGGGGCATTATTAGCAAAAACTTAACCTTAAGCTGATAATAAGGGGGAGCGGGTACCTACGCTGGGTGTGAGGAGGCGCATTTTGACTATGGATGAAGAAGAACATGGCAAGCAGGAATCTGCTGTAAGCCATACGGAGAATGAAGGGGATAATGTTTCGCAAGAAGCAATGCCCATCGTTGCCGGTGCCAACATGACACAGTTGGCTGTTTTTCTGGGTGGACTTGTTTTCACCATTATTGTTTATTTTGCGCTTAGCATTCTTGTACAAAACATTTCTACAGAAAAAAGTCAGAGCATTAATGTAGATTCACAAAGAAGCATTAGTGCGCGTTTATCAGGTATTGAAGACACTATAAAGGCAGCATCCGTCATTGTATCCCTTTCGGCGGGTATGAACGAAAAAGATTTATCGGATCGTGTTTTGTACGGAGTTCCCGGCGCAGATAAATTTAATGATCTGTTTTTGATGTATAAGGGCAGCAGGGGGTGGCATACAAGAACTCTGGTTAATTCGGATGGCGCCAGTACTCGATCTTTGAATATTCCTTATTTATCACGTGGCAATGAAAAAAAATTATACGATTATATTGTCACCAGCCGCACACATGCCTATGACGATGTTGTTGTTGTGTCTGATATATTATCAGAAAAAGATTATAAGCAGTTGCAAGCCGAGCCTGTGATTAAGGGGCGGGTGTTGTTGATTGCCAAGACATTAAAAATAGGAGATATGGACGGCGTAATAGTTGGTATTGCACACACAGCCAAAATTTTTGATGCAGCATGGGTTTCAGAAAAAAGAGATTTGGGACTGGTTTCTATGCGCGATATCAATACCGGTCGCCCTATATATTATATGGACAAAGATTTTAAGGGAGAAGAACGGTTTAATTTAGATTTAAAGCGCATGGAAATGATTGTTTCTGTTGGTAATGCCGGATGGGAATTACAGCTGGAAGTGGGGCATGGCAGAGAGTTTTTAATTCTTAAAGTTCTTCCTTTGTTTGCCTTGTTCTTCGGGATCGCTATAACTTTCGTCGCTACAGTATATGTTCGCAATGACCAGAAGCAATCCTATCGGTTTCTTGCTGTGAACAGAGCGTTGGCCCAAAAGAAGCATGAGATGAATAGTCAGGCCGCAGAACGTGAGCGGTTGAACAAAACACTCCGCAGGGCAGAGCGTGAGTATAAGGCTATTATTGATTCTGTTAGTGATATTATTTTTGAAACAGATACAAAGGGCGAAATCATGTTTCTGAATGATTCATGGGAGCGCATTACAGGATTTTTACAGCCGCAGTCAGTCGGCCGCAGCTTGTTTGATCTTATTCACCCGCAGGATCAAGATGCGCAGCGCCAGAATTTCGATCAGATGGTTAAGGGGAAGCGTAATCGCTATCACTTTGTTACACGCCTGAGAACGTCTGAAGGTATGTTTCGTGCTGTGGAGGTGTCTATTTCAATGTTGCGGCAGGATGAAAGCCGTAACTTGCGTATTGTCGGGACGATTACTGATATTGAAGAACGTCGTCGGGCAGAAAGAGCGCTTGGTGAAGCTGAGAAAAAATATCGTACCATTGTTGAAAACGTAGCCGGTGGGATTTATCAGGTCACACCGGAAGGGCAATTTTTGAGCGCTAATCCTGCTATGGCCAGTACATTTGGTTTCGATACGCCGGAGCAGATGTTGCAGGAAGTTAAAAATGCACATACATCATTGTATGTTAATAGTCGCGAACGCGCTCAGTTCCTTCATAAGCTTGAAACGATGAACATCGTCAAGAATTTTGAAACCCAGATTCAGACTAAAGACGGCCAGAAGATATGGATTAGTGAAAGTGGGCGTGCGGTAAAGGATGATGACGGCAATGTGCTTTATTTTGAGGGTAGTGTAGAAAATGTCAGCCGTCGTAAAGAGATTGAACTTAAGCTGCGCGAGGCAAAAATACAATCGGATCTTGCTAGTCGTGCAAAATCAGAATTTCTTGCAAATATGAGTCATGAGTTGCGCACGCCGTTGAATGCTATTATCGGATTTGCTGAGATTATAAGGAATGAAGTTTTGGGCTCTCTGGGTAACCCGCAATACAAGGAATATATCAGTGACATTTATGATAGCGGTAAAAGATTGTTGGCAATTATCAATGAAATTCTTGATGTGTCGCGCATTGAAACAGGTGACCGCCAGTTGAACGAAGGGATCGTCGATATAAGTGGCACTTCAAAATTTTGTCTTGAGTTTATGAAGCCAAAGGCAGACGCGGCTAACCTTGTCATGATCAACCTTATGGAGGGCCGTGTGCCCAAGATTGTTGGGGAGGAGCTGGCGATCAAACAAATCTTTCTTAACTTGCTGTCTAATGCTGTTAAGTACACGGCAAATGGTGGGCGCATAACGCTTTCTCATGAGTTGGATAACGAGGGGCAACTCCGTATTTCTATTACGGATACAGGTGTTGGTCTGGATGATTCTGAAATAGAAAAGGCGCTTTCACCCTTTGGACAGGTTGAGGTGGATTTCAACCGGGCAGGGTCAGGTGCGGGTCTGGGGCTGACGCTTGTAGATTCGCTTGTCAAGTTGCATGGCGGACGGCTGGAGCTGTTCTCGCAAAAAGGTATTGGAACAACGGCAACTGTGGTGTTCCCGGCACGGCGTGTTGCTCATGATCAAAAAGAAGAAGAAAAACAGGGCGGCGCCACGGATGAAGACGGCGCACATGATGGGGATGGTAAGCACGGAGATGATGACACGAATGCTAACCGGAACCTGCAGTAATCAGATCATCTATTTCCGTTGTGTTCATTTGTAATATTTTTTGCGCGATTTCATAGCTGTATCCGGCACGGGCCAGTGTCGACATGTTTTTCTTGCCGTCATTTTCTTTTTTTGATGTTGAAAAAGCACCAAGTCTGCGTCGCCGTACGTAGCGTGCTGCGGCAATAAGGTCGCCATCCGGTGCGCCATGATCTAGGTCATGTTGTTCAATAGCAAGGGTGACGGTGTGCGCGGGAATTCCTTTTGTTTGCAGTTTGTGTTTAATGGCACGAGTCGACAATCCTTTTTGACGGGCACTGCGGACGGTGGCGGTTGTGTATGTGTTGTCGTCCAGTAGTTCTGTGCGTTGGAATTTGGCTATCAGTTCATCAAGCATTTGAGCGCAAGATTCCCTGTCTTGTTCTTTGTGCACAAAACAGGACTTGTCTATTTTGCGCATCATGACACGTCTGAAGTTTTCTGTGCTGGAGGAAAAGCGTTGCAGGTAATAGAGCCCGGAATTGTGCAGGTATGTTCCTGTTATCTTGCGCGGTGTTTTTTTTGCCGCATTTTTTTCTGCGTATTTTTTTGTATTCTTTGCTGTCATTTATTTGCGCCAGAATTGCGGGGAGAGCATGACCAATATCGGAAACAGCTCAAGCCGTCCTAACAGCATCGCGCCGGATAAAATCCATTTGGCACTGACGGGCAGAGGGGCAAAGTTTCCGGAAGGGCCGATTGTGTTGCCAAGGCCGGGGCCGACATTGGATATGGCCGTAGCAGAACCGGACATAGCGGTCAGAAAATCAAGGCCGGTGAAGGAAAGGGCAATCGCAACCAGTGAAAAACTCAAAGCATAGAGGAAAAAGAAGGCCATGACGGAAATGGTCACGCTTTCCGGAATGGGCTTGCGGTTGTAATGAGGAATAAAGACGCCGTGCGGGTACATGAGTTTTTTGATTTGGGAGTCCGCAACTGAATACAAGACCTGAAAGCGGAACATTTTAATACCGCAGGTCGTTGAGCCGGCACAAGCGCCCACGACCATGAGGAAGAAGAAGAGCGCGACAGCAAACCCGCCCCAAGAGCCGTAATCTCCGTTTGCGTATCCTGTTCCCGTGATGATAGATGTGACATTGAAGGCGGCATGTAGTAGCGCGCTGCCTAAATGCATGTCATGTGCTTTTATAAGATAAATAACCAGTATGGCGATGCTGACCCCGACGATGGACAAGAAAAACCGTACTTGTGAGTCTGTGAACAGCGGGTTCCAGTTGCCGCGCATGGCTTTTAAGTAAAGGACGAAGGGCAGTCCACCGACGATCATGAAGGTCATGGCAACAATTTCAACCCATACAGTATCGTGTTCGCTGAAGGATGAGTCGCGTGTCGAGAAGCCGCCTGTGGAGATGGTGGTCATGGCGTGCGTCAGTGAATCAAAGAAGCTCAGCCCGGCAAGGTTATAGGCCAAAACATTGAGGCATGAGAGCAGAATGTAAATGCCGCCGATGGTGCTGGCCAGTTGCGCTGTGCGCGGCAGCGCTTTTTCGCTTTCGGTTAGCTCGGCTTCGAAAAGCTGCATGCCACCGATCTTCAGGAAAGGTAAAATCGACATAGCCATTAAGATAACGCCGACACCGCCCATCCATTGCAACAGTGCACGCCAGAGCAATATGCCGTGCGGTGCATCATCGAGGCCGGTTAAAACGGTCGCGCCTGTGGTTGTTATCCCTGATGTGGCTTCAAAGAAGGCATCGGTAAAAGACATGTTCATATTTGAGAGCCAGAAGGGCAGTGCCGAAAAAAACGACAGAGCAACCCAGCTCATCGTTATCATCATGAACCCTTGCCGGTGGGAAATTTGTTGTGATCCGCCCGCATTGGTAAGGGTTAGAATACCGCCGAAAAATCCCGTAAACATCATGCACAGGAAAAAAACTTTCCAGTCCGGGTTGTGCACATAAAAATCAGCGAGCATTGGTAGGCTCATGCTGACGGCCAGAATGCAGAGCAATATACCAATAATGTAAAGAACAGGCCGGAAGTTCATAACAGATCCCGTCGATCAGGTTTTTGTTCTGCCTCTAATGTACCATTGATTGATGGTAAGGACTATCCAGAGAGAAGGCCGGTATATCAACGACGAAGGACTGGCCGTCGCTGTCTTCCATACGGTAGGTGCCAACCATGAAGCCGCTGGGCGTGGGCAGAGGCGCACCGCTTGTGTATTCGTAATGCGCACCCGGTTGTAGAACCGGTTGGTCGCCGACAACACCTTCGCCTTCGATTTCCTGGACAAAGCCTTGCGCGTCGGTAATGCGCCAGTAGCGTGAGCACAGCCGCACAGTGCGCGATCCTTCATTCATGATCAGAACACGGTAAGCCCAGACAAAACGGTTGTCCTCTGGCTCTGACTGGTCTTCCAGATAGACCGGCTCCACGCGCACGGTAATCTGGTCAGTTGTTTTCTCGTAATGCATTGTGTCTTGTATTGCGTCCATGCCCAATTGTTGCAACAAAAAAGCCGGATCCGCAAGGGGTTCCGGCTTTTTTTGGAAAGTGTGTACAGGATCTTGTGTAAAGACCCTTATTCGAATGTGATTTGACCTCTGCGGTTGGCAGGCTCGCGTATGCCATCAGGCGTTTTGACCAGCAACTCACTCTCACCGCGACCATCAACCCGGATCAAGGCGGCATCAACACCGCGCTTGGTCAGTGCATCACGCACGGCATTGGCGCGGCGCATGGACAGCTTGTCATTGTATGCGTCAGAGCCTGAGCTATCGGCGTGACCGACAATGTTGATAGCATTTAGGCTGCGGCTTTTGACTTCTTGTGCCACGGCGTCGAGAACATTTTCGCCGCCAGCACCGATTGTGGATTTATCAAAGTCGAAGAATACCAAATACATGGCATCTTCCGGCTTCATCGGTTCGGCTGGTGGTGGTGCCGTGGCTTCAACCGGCGGCATAGGCTCCGGCGCGGGTGGCGGCTTCATCATGCCGTCCAGCGCATTCATGGCTTGCATGAATTGGTTTTTACAGCCGGCAATATCTTCTTCCTGCCACTTTTCTTCTTGTTGTTCGATCCAGCAATCAAAGCGTGCTTGCGCGATTGCAGATTGTTGGGGCGCAATTTGACGGGCGCCCATGTCAAAGGCAACAACCAAGCGACCACGTGCGGTGCTCAGCTCTTCCATATGGCGCGGGTTCAGGTTCCAATCGCTGATCGGCTCCGGCATAACGGTTTCACCGGCTGCTGCTGCCAAGCCTTTGCGCGCAAAGTGGATGCCATCCGGATAATCCAGCATGTCGTGCATTTCGCTGTTGGCGAAGCTGCGATACTCAGCCGCCAGATGTTGGGTGAAAGGACTGCCAACGGCCTTCGCCTCGTTTAGGGCATCAATCTCGCTGTGGGCATCAAAGTTGGAACAGGCCGCCATGGCCAGAACACATCCACTCAGGATTAAACCGCGCAACTTGCTCATTCACTCGCTCCTTGGAAATCTTGTTATAAAAAGGGGTTTTACGCCCGTAATCCAGTCATTCAGGGCTGACTCGACCAGCCCAACCATATTGCCTTTATAAACAAGTCTTTAGGAAAGTAAAGTCATCATTGTGCTGGTTCTGGATGATTCCCCTGTTTTTCAGAGGGGTAATGAGAGGGGTAACCAGAAGGGCAATAGGTTAATGGTGAGTGTTGATTCTGGTGAAGCGCTGCTTTCAAGCGCTAAAATTGTACCCGTTAAATCATTAGACTCACTTGTTAAAAAAACAATTTGGTTCTCTTCTTCATCCAGAAGGTTGGTGCTGTCACTCATCTTCACCTCCGGTATTCTCCGGGAACAAGTTTCCTTGGTAATAAACTTGTTTTACCTTGTTTTCGTTGTCGTAGTAGATTCCTACCACTTCCATACACGCACCAAGACGCATTACTGAAAAAAAAGGATTCCAGCAAAATCCGGTAAAGTTATCCCTATAGTCAACTGTATATTTTTCTGTATTATTCCATTTTGTTAAACGCCTTTCCGCCACGTTCTTAGATGTTCCAAGAGGTACAGTTTTACGCAGTGCTTTTTTAAGTTTTTTGTTACTCTCCATGTAATCAATAAACTGAAATTTATCAGGATCAAATCTTGTATGCTCTGGGTTTGTGACTTTTAAATGATTACGAATCCAGAGGGGGTAGGCCTGCGTAAACAGCGCAAGAACAACCATAAATGCGAATAATTTAATCGCTATCATTAGCTTACGCTTATGCTTACGCTTACGCTTATGCTTATTCATCCGCCCAACATCCTTCACCACGCCTATTCCTAAAATTTTATGTGAATGCACTTAAGATTTTATTACTTTAGGTGTAATGCTATTTTTTGCTTATAACTCAAACCATTAGGCTTATTTCCCGAATTTCGGTGTAGTTCTCTCCTAAATGCGAGGCGAACGAAGACGGATACTCTGTCTACATTTATTTAGATCAACTTCCAGAGGGAGAGGGGACACACCCCATGTAAGGATTATATTCCTATAAAAAATCATATTTGTCAAGGGCTTTATCGGGGGGGGCGTGTATAACAGCAAGTACGAAACTTGACAGGGAGAGAAAAATCATCAATCTTGCGCCCTGCAAATGAGGCGGCGCGATCTGTGCTGCGATTCTCTGATAAAAAATCTGACCAAAGAAAATGAGGTATTAAATGAGTGTGTCCAAACCCCTGTCCGGCATTAAGGTTGCGGTTCTGGTTGCGAATGGTTTTGAAGAAGCCGATATGACGGCCACGCAAAGAGCTTTGGCAGCGGCGGGTGCGTATGTGCGTATCATTAGCTCCGAAGCGGGATTGGTGAATAGCTGGACTGGCGAAAACTGGGGTCATCATTTTGCGATTGATGTGCAGTTGAATACGGCGCTGGGTGCGGATTACAGTATGCTGGTTATTCCCGATGGAACGCGTAGCTTGGATAAGTTGAAGCTGACGGCGCACACGAAGCGTTTTATCGGCGGTTTCATGGCGGCAAGCAAGCCGGTTGCCGTGTGGGATGGTGCTAAGCAGGTCATGGCGCATGTGGGTGCTGATATGGATGCCGGTAATGTTATCACAGGTCAGGGCGCAGACTTTGCCGCCGAGATGGTTTCATTTTTTGCTGCGCCTCTCGTAGCGGTTAAGCAGGCAGCCTAGATTATGCGCGCCGAAATCCAGACAGCCATGGACGAGATTGGCAATGCCCTGGCGTTGCTGAGGAGGCGTCTTTGACTGGGATGTTTCGCTCAGACGTCTGGATGAGCTAAACGCACTGTGCGAGGACCCTGACTTGTGGTCCGATCAGGATAAAGCCCAAGCCATCATGAAAGAGCGTACGCGCCTGTCGCAGAAGATCGATATGTTGCGCGCCATCGAAACCGGTATGAACGATAATGTTGCTCTCATCGAACTGGGTGAGGAAGAAGGCGACAGTGACATCGTGCAAGAAGCCGAAAAATCCCTGAACGAAATCAAGGCGAAGATTGATAAGTTGCAGCTGGAAAGCTTGTTGTCCGGTGAGGCGGATGCCAATGATGCTTATCTGGAAGTGCATGCAGGTTCCGGCGGCACGGAAGCGCAGGACTGGGCCGGGATGTTGTTACGCATGTACACGCGCTGGGCTGAACAGAATGGTTACAAGGTAACACTGGAAGAGCGCAGCGAAGGTGAGGAAGCCGGTATAAAGTCCACTACAATTTTGATCGAAGGCGAAAATGCTTATGGCTGGTTGAAGGCGGAAAGCGGTGTGCATCGGTTGGTGCGGATATCGCCTTTTGATTCCAATGCGCGGCGGCATACGAGTTTTGCATCGGTCGGTGTGTCACCGATGGTGGATGACACAATTGAAGTTGAAATTCTGGACAAGGATTTGCGCGTTGATACATACCGGGCACAGGGCGCGGGCGGCCAGCATGTGAACAAGACGGATAGTGCTGTGCGCTTGACGCATATACCGACAAATATTGCGGTTGCCTGTCAGAGCCAGCGTTCGCAACACCAAAACCGTGCCAAGGCGATGGATATGTTGCGTGCCCGTTTGTATGAACGGGAATTGGAACAGCAGATGGCGGATAAGGTCGCGGCGCAGGGTGAGAAGACCGATATTGGTTGGGGCCACCAGATCCGCTCTTATGTGTTACAGCCGTATCAGATGGTAAAAGATCTGCGGACCGAGCATGAGGATACAGATGCTTTTGCTGTTCTTGATGGCAAGCTAGGGGGCTTCCTTGAGGCTTCGCTTTCACATGGGCTGGAGCGGATAAACAAGCGTTCTTCCTAGAGCGCGCCATTTTTTCATCCATTCTTATTTGCTGCTTCATCAGTTGCAGGGACAGG
>Ga0055584_100001809_pt1 | contig 21021 bp, 22 predicted proteins | sample OSDHelmetaG_FD_58716 | JGI IMG/M metagenome (GOLD analysis project Ga0055584, IMG submission 58716) | Pelagic marine sediment microbial communities from the LTER site Helgoland, North Sea, for post-phytoplankton bloom and carbon turnover... | ecosystem: Environmental > Aquatic > Marine >...
AAAGTATTATATCTAATACTATTAACCCTATTAAAACTTATATTGGAGATATTAATTATGAACAATCAAACTGAAGTTACTATAATCGAAGTACGTAATGCAATCATTGATGCAATGGTTGAAGCAGCCCTAGCCTCTACGATTGATAATCGAATGGTGGATGAGATAAATGAGTTGCGCACTAATGGTTTCAATACACGTGATTTATTTGATATACGCGGGCAGGTATTCGTTCTAGAACGTTGGGACTTATTACCGCTTGCTGAGCGTGTAGCATTCTTTGATAGCATTGCTTAATGAAATTTATTAATGAGGGGTTAGCCCCTCCTCTTTTTTTTTTACCGTTGACGATACATGTTATGTGATACTGCCAAAAAAACTATCTATTGAGTACTTGGCGTGTTACACATCCCACTCTTTTAGTGGTGTAATGAATCCGGTATTTAATAGATATCTGATAAGTTTACCACGACAATAATTTATTTTTACTAGGGGAAGCTAGTGATTACAGTACCTCATGTAATTTACTAACACTGACCGCGTAACTTATAATATGTAGATACACGTCTACCCAATAACAATCATTTAATAAGGAACTAGACTCATGACATATGCACTTGACATGACTAAAGCCCACCGTCAAAGCTTCATCGAATTGGTGAATACAGACAACGCTGCAACTATCGGCACTTCTTTAAGCCTTGCTGATGTATTAATCCGTGATGAACGCGCATTAACAACCGAAGAAGCGGCTGAAAAGTCTCGTGAATTCGGCGTTACTTTAGAAAATGCTGTTTACGCACCTGATACAGTTGAAGTATTCTTCAACAAAGTTGCGTTAGAAGACGTGATGGAAATGACTATCGATGATGGTGATTTCGACTGGTATGATGCTGATGCATGGGATGACGCTACGTCTCCAGCACAAGCTCTTGCTGCTTTCGCTGCCGCTGCTACTCGTCAAGGTATTGACAGTACTGCTGCTATGGAAAGCATGGCGGTTACACGTTACTTAGATAACACAACTAACCACCAACGTTTGAAATTCACACTTACTTCAATGGTTTTCCAAGCGACTGCTGAGTTCGAACTACCTAAACAATTCTCTGATGTTGTAACAGTAACGCAGCTTAACGGCTTCGACTACTCTGCAATCGCAGCAGAAGATGTAGTTTACTAGACCAGGCATCCCCTGATCTAAAATCGTAGTGGCGGGTAACCGCTGCTACACTTAAGTAAAATAAACAATCTTTAATAAGGAATCATCATCATGGCATACGTTACTGACATGACTAAACGCCCGGTAGAAATGCTACTAGGTCTTATCAACGCAGACAATGGTTTAGGTATCGTTGAATCAGAAGTTGAAATCTTAGCACCTGTAGTTCAAGCTGCTGATGCCGATGGCCGCAACACAACTGTTGACATCGACTTATCGGTTCTTCCGTCTGAAGTTGAAGATGACTTCGTAACGTTCTCTTATGAGCGTATCGAGTTAGCTACATTATTCGGCGAATGTAATCCATCTTTCCGTGAAGTTGACGTACCATTAAACGTTAACGGCGTACCTGCTGACGCAGCTGTATTCTACGCAGAAATCGAACGTAAGTTCGGTGTTGCATTCACAACTGCTGATTACGATTACTCACTTAAATCTGCTGGTGTTGTTACAATTGCTGCTAAAGCAACTAACTTAGCATACATCGGTACATTCGATATCAACGTTAGTAGCTCTCTTGTTGCTCGTGTTGCTACAACCACTCTTGACGGTTTTGAAGCTCCAGCAGCTGCATAGTCGCTTGATTGATGTAAATAGTGTAGCAGTGGTTAACGCCACTGCTATGCTTTTTTTGTGTGTTTTTACAACATTAATAGGAGAACACGAATGACTAACCACACAGTAGATTTCACTCAGTATGATACTACTGAGCTATTGACAGCCGTCAATTTAAATAATGCGGATACGATAGGTGTTGAATTGACCACAGGGGACTATGAGTTACAGACAATGGCACCTGCGGTAATTGAACCTGTCACGGAGCTTGTATACATATTACGTAATGGTGGCGAAACCGAGGAAGTGTATAATTCGGAATATTCACTCGCTAAGTATATAGGCCTAACAGACGACACTGTATTTGAACATTTAACTAAACGTATTAAAACAATCGTATCATTCGAAGAAGTATTTGATTCGTGGTATCGTTACGCGCACTCATGGAGCTCTGAAACACAGCCATCATTCGAAGGTGCTCTAGACACATGGTCATACGACAGTGATTTAAATAGTATTATATCCGGTACTGACACGCAGACCAAGATGCATCATGTTGGGATGGTATCCCCTAATGCAATTAGAAACTACGATCTAGATATAGGGTTATCGATATATCAACCTACTGGTAGTGGCGACCGCGATGATTGGCTAGGCATCGTGTTAGGTTTTGTAACTGATGCAGATGGCGTTGAACACACGTTAACCGCACTACGTAGTACAGGTGGCTCATCACAGGGTCTAACGGATGACCCAACTAAGTGGTTTGTGAATGCCAGTGGGGTTATTAACTCAAGTAATGCCGAGGGTTTCTGGCAGATTGCATTAGTTGTGGACTTCAGACAGGCTACCCAGAAGACGATTTATCGTGACATAAACGTACGTGAAGATAGCTGGTACTCGTCTGGCGGTACACGAATACATGCTGTTAAAAACGGGGCATCATTGGCAATTGACTGGTATGCTCTAGAAGGTCCCGATACCGAGAATATTGTATCATCTAAATTGTTTGACTTAGATACTGATGACCTACGCATGTTCAAAGATTTTGTGCAAATAGGTTATTGTGCACAGTCACAAGCATACGGTGTTTTCACTAACCGTGTCGGCGGTGGTAACTATGTATTTGAAACGTCCGCATACGGCGAACTGGTAACTCACGATGGCGATACGTTAAAATATGGTTACCGTGCCGATGTAGAAAATGAAGGTGTTGATACTTCGAATGCGACAGTTATTACCACACCGAGTCGAGAAATGGAGATAGATGTTGTCTATACCCCGTATCCACTTGATAAGGTTAGAGTACGATATGACCGCTTGGCGTTAATGGATATCATGGAGATGACTATTGACGACGGTGACTTTGACTGGTATGAGTATTCTGAATGGGATGGTACAACGAAAGTAGTTGACGCAATTGCAGCCTTTAAAGCTGCGGCACTTCGACAGTCTATCAATGCAGACAAGATGATGAGAAACATAAACTGTACACGAGTATTAATTGACGAAGATTACTACCTGTCAGTTACTATGGATTCCTATCTGTTAAAAGGCGACTCAGAAGGAAATGCTGCACTGTTTAAGCTACCTCATAATTTCAGTGAATATGTTACTACTACTAATTTGGCAGACTTTGACTATACTCCTGTCCAGTTGGATAATACTAACTACTAGACGCATAAATAAACTACAAGAAGCCGAAGCCTCCTGTAGTTTATTGTTTATTTTTTATTTGTTAAGTGAGAAATGTCTACCTATACTTTTATCTGTTACAAGACTTGGTGATGATGCCACGTCTAAGTACAAACTAGTTCGCTCATGGTAGGTTAAATCGTACTTGTAGGTTACTGCTTTAGCGTCCGGTAAGCCAACTGGTGTAACTGAAAGATATAAACTATTAAATACACGAGTTATTAGTATATCAAAATGATCGAAGTCATCTGCCGTATACGCACCATTAACATTAGGCACAGTAATGACATCTCTACCATTCCCAACCATTAACCCTACGCGGATAACCACTTCGCCAAGCGTGTCCACATTGGGCGTACGTAACATGATACCGATTGTCTCACGTAGACCACCTTCGTCGTAAAAGACGGCCATGTTCGCAATAGGAGTAATCCCTGTAGATGAGGCGATATTCTCAGTAGCGACCCTGAAATTATATCGATAGTTGTATGCCTTTAAGTGATAGGTCAGATGTCTCCATCCAGACGTGCTATATAGTACAAGCGCTTTAGTAGTGTCGTCGTATTCAATGGTGGTAGGTACCAAGTCATCAAATGCACCGGTTCCAGTAGGGTCACTAAGGTCATTCCCTATTAGGCTAGTAAAACCAGCAACAAGTCTAAGCTTACCACTGTATATATAGTTATCTACCTCAGCAACGTAAACAGCATTCTCAATATCCATTACACTATCTGGGAAACCATCAGTCAGTTCCCCATCCTCTAATACATATATAGCAGTCCTTGCTTGACGTGAATTTATTCTCCAATCCCCATCGTAACTAATACGGTAACTAAGCCCTAGGCGATCCCCATTAGATTTAACATGTACATAAAACATGGTATCGGTACTAGGACTTATCGCAGTATAAATACGCACACTGTCGACAAGCTCATATTCTGTTAACAGAATGCCGTTCTGATACACTTCTATGTCATTGGTATTATCTTTAACGTAGTATTTTATCTCACCGACAAAAGCAATACGTTCCTTAGCTATAAAACGTTGTCCAACATCACCCCAGTACGAAGTGGGTGCAATAGTGTTCTCCCCACCGAGGTTATCATTAATAAGGGATAAGATTGCAGGTATCCAATCCTCCTCTCTAAAATTTAAAACAAGGTCGGTACAATTAATTCCATACTCTCGCAATAAGAAAGCTTTTAGTTTAGCATCCCAATCAAATCCCATTGACCATGCGAAGTAAACGTCAATAGTACGGAAGTCATAAATGAATGTCACTTCTTCAGTATCCGGAGTACAGTCAATCGAGTCAAAGACATCCTTGAGAGAGATTCTGTTATATCCAAAATAGACATAATCGCCGTCAACCTCCGAGCCGTTACCTATCATATCGACGGCGACACTGGCTGTCAACCCTTCACCGGGAATGAAGTCGCCTACGATGATGTTAGTTTCATCTAGGGGCGGTAAGGTCGGGTTAGCATCATTGATTAGCTTACTGAGGGATGTTTCTGGATGGTCATTAAAATTCATGGGTACGGCCTCATAGTGGTTATAGGTAAGGACACTCGTCCCTGTCATAGTATCACTACTTTGCACATCTATACGCCTGATATACAAGGCGGTGTGCCTATACATGCGTAATTAAAAAAGAATATACTGTGTAGCAATAACCTATAGTTATTTATTACAATCCGTCATTTACTATGACATACACAATGAAAAAACAAATATAAGGAGCACCATTATGCAGGTAACTGTACTAAGTCACGACAATGAGTTAAAGGAACAGCTGGTAGATATTATTAATGCAAGTCATGAGAATTATGTCGTGGTGGCATCTACAGCTGACGCACTAGTGGTCGCTGACAGTAATCAAGAATCACCGATGGTATACGAACTATTATTGACATCAATAAACTCTGTTCCACCTGCCGATCTAGATATGTCTATCATCAATGAAGAACTTCGCGTTATCCCTGTAATCAAAGAGCAAAACCCGGTCGACATCTTTAAAACATATCGTACTGTCGATGTAAGTCACATCAATAAGTTAAATTCGTTATTGTCATATGAGTTGGTAAATAAGCCAACACCAGATCAACGTGTTGTACATGGGATGTGTACCCTGCCGGGGAACTTCATTGTTGCAACGGCATACAACAAAGCAATTTCAGCTGATATCCTACGAGATGATAGCGGAACACGTTATTTGAACAATGACTTAGAAACAAAAGCGGATGATGCGCTATGGGAACTTGAAGGCTACCGTCTTTACAGAAACCTAAATACTTTGGATACATTGCGTAACCCTACTTATGTCGATAACGACACCTATATAAAGATGATGACAAATGGCGCATCAGTTTACATGAGTCGCAAGAAAGATACTGTATACATATCTACACTTGACCGTGGTTTTGATACGGCATGTGATACGTCAGAAGGACGACTAGATAAATGTATCGTAGCAGTACCATATGAACTTTACATCCAGACACGTACGCTTCTAGACACCTATATAGAAGCACAACGATAAGTTCTAATGAAAATCTTTTCAGATATATATCATTATAGTGAGATTAGTACATTAACTAATACAATTATACTTATATCTGGGGAGATACATCATGGTTGGTTACAAAAACTTAATTAACAAAATGGACAAACGTGCAAGCGAAATCGTAAAAGAAGGTTTTGACATGTGTCATAACAATATTCTAGCAGTAACTTTTTATATCGAAAGTAGAATAGAAGAAGCAGCAGAAAAAGCAAAATCATCAACGGGTGACCTTGCCCTAATATACGTAGTGTTAGGTGTTAGCCTTACTAAAGTATATAAAAAGCTTAGTAAGCTTGCGGCTTTACCAGAAGAATATTGCATGTAAACGAACAGGGTATCTCCCCTGTTCTTTTTTTTTGTCTCCGGCGTAGTTAGAGGTATAAATGAATAATTTAAATAAGTTACGGTTTACGATGATAGGGTCTAGAAGTGCCTCTATGGAACACTGTATCATGTTGGAAGAGACTGCCAAGATGTTATTGAGTAGGGGTGCTAAAGGGTACTCTGGTGCCGCCAGTGGCCCAGATACCGCATACACTAATGCAGTCATCGCATTACAACGGTATAATGAAATAGACCCAACTACTCTAGGTAGGATCTATATCCCGTGGGCAGGCTTTAGTGGTTTTCAAGATGGTGACTTACACGGTGTAGTCCGTCTTGCAAACACTGTACCCGTATTGAAAGAGAAGGCAGTACTGATAGCCAGACTATTACACGGTGCATATCACCGACTAACACGCGGCGGAAAGGCATTACATTCCCGTAATCCATATCAAGTACTCGGTGATGATCTAGCCAGTCCCGTATCTGTTGTCCTTTGTGCCGCAGATACTACTAACCGTGGCGCAGTAAAGGGCGGCACCGCAACCGCTGTTAAATTAGCACAATCATTTGAGATACCGGTTATCAATATAGCGACTGATAAAGGGAAACGTGATTTGACTACATTGCTAACGCTAGTTGATAAAATTGATGATACATGGAATGGTATTATATCGTTAGACGGTCCGGAATAACCTATAATAATTAACAAAGAGGTAAATAAGATGAAAGGAATGTCAACTATACTAAAGGCGGCTATCGTATCGTCACTCGTCCCGCCGCGTACGATACTGGTAACATCGGAGCCACTTCCATCATGGCTGAAGGTAGATAATGCAATTGCCAATGCCTGCCAACATCCAGTAACAGAGTTACAATACGACATATATCCCACTGCACCGGAGAGTACATTAATTGTACGCGCCAATAACAAAGTGAAAGGTAAACATTTAAAACCGTGGTATATATCTAAGCGGTGGTAACAAATAAAAAATTAAAAGGAGATGTAAAATGCAAACACTTGATTTTTTTAAGAAGTATAGAAAAAAGAAAGTAACGATGCTATGGTCAGGTGGTCTTGATTCTAATACTCTATTATACGGATTAATGGCTGTTAAGGCCGATGTAAGACTATTAAATATAGTAGGGGATTGTTTGATATCTAAACGTCCAGAACATCTGATGATGGATCATATCGAGCAAGTACTTGACGTGAAGCGTACCACTGTTAAGCTTAGTGGACCTGTGACAGCTAACTCACTTTATAGTAGATCACAAATAGTCCTCTGGCTGTCAACTCTCGCGTTAAACTGTAGACCCGATGACGACTATGTAATGGCGGCCTATGTAATGACCGATGAAGCTATCTCATTTCTACCCGAGATAAAGGAACATTGGAATTCACTAGCACCATTCGTAACCTACGGTAGAAAGCTACCTACGTACGAAGCGCCATTATCCAAGTTACTTAAGCGGGAGATAGAGCACATAAATAAAGACCTGCTAGAAGGTCTAGATACTATCCCTAGATTAAACCATGTTTATTGGTCATGTGAGGCTGACTCTCACATCTACAATATTCCAATTCGATGCGGGAAGTGCCACAGCTGTAAAGTAGAAGAACATAACCTAGACATGTCGCACGATGCATTAGTTAAGCGATATCTATTGACATTTGACACTTTGGCCGCACTAGCCGACTTCTCATCTATTGAAGATGGAAAGCATTTATATTGGTCACTTGAACGCGAGCCGACCTCGGCGGATAATTACCACCTTTATATCAAGGAGAATGGCCTATCCAATTCTCGCGCAGTACATGTTGGGTCTTTACATGTAACCATAGGTGATGTAACTGGTGCAGCATATGCCTCCAAAGAATTAATAAAGTATGCAACACAACAAGCTAAAACAGGTAAGTACCCAATGCATTACTACTTACCAATTAATAAAATTGCACCATTAACAGATGACGTGGCTTATGGCTATAACGCTATTAGCTAAGTAACAACTTTTTATAACTAGGAATATTAATAACATGAAACAGTATTTAGATTTAATGCAACGTATCGTAGACGAAGGCAAGTGGGTTAATAACGAACGTACTGGTACCCGATGTCTAACTGTCATCAACGCAGACTTAGAATATAATGTAGGCGCGAACGAATTCCCACTGGTCACCACACGAAAGTCTTACTATAAAACGGCAATTGCTGAATTCCTTGGGTACATCCGTGGCTATACATCCGCAGAAGACTTCCGAAGACTAAATTGTAAAACATGGGATGCTAATGCAAACCTAAATGAAGCCTGGTTAGATAATGCAAACCGTAAAGGGGAAGATGACATGGGCCGTGTATACGGTGCAGTCGGTAACGCGTGGCCAGAGTTACAATTAGTGGATCAAGGAACTGCAACGGAGCGATTAGCCTGTACAGGTAATTCAATTGACACACTTAAAGAGATTTATGATAATCTGTTAGCAGGAAATGACACCCGTGGTCTCACATGGACCTTTTGGAATCCTGGCATGTTTAACTTAGGCTGTCTGCGCCCGTGTATGCACACACACACGTTTTCCCTCGTAGATGGTAACTTATATCTAACATCAAACCAACGTTCGTTAGATGGCCCTCTAGGTGCCAATTTTAACATGGTTCAAGTTTTTACTTTCTTGGCATTAATGGCACAAATCACCGGACATAACGCAGACCGCGCGTTCCATAAAATAGTAAACGCACACATCTATGAAGACCAATTACCATTGATGCGCGATGTACAATTAAAACGTGAACCATATAAGTCACCTAAGTTAGTCATTAATCCTATGATTAAAACATTAGAAGATCTAAGAACATGGGTAAGTGTAGATGACTTCGAGGTAATTGATTATGAGTATCATGATCCTATTAAATATCCTTTCACAGTGTAACGGGTAATACATGAACAACGGTATAGCGGTATACAAGGGCTCTGATTTTATAGATCCCGAATGGATAGCTAAAGGATTGGTAATATATACACGTTCTACCGATAGACCGTTCGTCATTGAGTCTATCGGCAGGTATGGATTAAACTGTAGCGTCGTCATGGTCACGTATTTAAATATGCACGCCACAGCTGACGCTCAACCATTTACACGTTGGTATCTTGAAGAGTCTTTATTGTTAAAGATGTTCTACACCAAGAACGAAACGTATAATCTACCAAATGACCGTACTCGGTAATATTAAAAAAATAACACAAGCGTAAGTAACGAGCTAAAACATTTTCAGATATATATCATTATAGTGATATAGGTATTAAATCTAATACTACTATTAATAAATTTATCAAGATGATTGACGACGTTAGCGATAGCAAACTGTGCCATGTGGTAAACAGTATTAACTTTATCAGTAAGGACTAACCAATGAAACCTTTAGGCAATATTAAAAATATCACACAAGACGATTACGATGATGGCTTACAGTCACTTATAATCGAGTTTGAAAATGGCGCAATGGTATCACAACGACGTATGTGGCCAGTAATGACATATCGTGATAACGACGTGTCAAACTTACACACCGAACTGTTTTACGCACCATCGTTTGCGGAGCTTTTAGCATCATCCCCTGATTTAGCATTTGCTATTATAGCATCGGTCAGTAAGCTAGTCGATGGTGATGATATTAAGTTAACAGATGTTGCCTTAGAGGACTTTACTAATGGCGTTGTGGAAATGTCTAATAAAGAGATTATCCATGAACATTGGTTTAAAGTGGTTAAAGCTACTGTTTCATATAGCAACTGGAACGGTGGCATGGGTAAACCTAGCGAACATACTTTTGTAGAAGGACGCGAAGGCGTTAGCTGTGTACTCTACGATACGGAACGTGATACATTCGTTTTAATAGAAGAGTTTCGCATAGGTGCGGTTTACGATAAAGAACCTTGGCTTGTTGGTATTGTCACAGGTGGGTTAGAACCTGATGAAGAACCTATCGAAGGGGCTGTCAGAGAAGTCATTGAGGAAGCACGTATACGTCCTACCGAAATGGTCCACATGTTAACATATAAGCCATCGCCTGGATTTACAACTCATGTCATGCACGCATTCCTTGGTTTTGTCGATAGTACTAAGTTAAGTACAGAGATTGGTGGACTCGATGAAGAAGGGGAAGATATTAGAGTAAGAGTACTTAAGTACAGTGAAGTACTCGCAATGTTAGAAACTAACGAATTGGTAAACGGTACAGCTATTATAGCACTAAACCATTTCATGTTACATAAAGAAAAATACATCTAATTAAAGAGGGCATTACGCCCTCTTTTTATTTGTTAATAGAATTAACGAACACTTATTTTGGAGATTAAAAAAATGACTACACCATATAAAGACGCGCTTAACGCAACTGCTAAAAGTATCGATGTTGATCCTGATGGAACGTTTTCGCATTTACATGACGACATTGATAATGATAAAGAATTTCAATTAATGAATACCGCTATCATGAACAGCGATAGTGATGCACTAGACCGCATGATTGATGATATTGATGGCCATCAACTTGATGCTATCGAGTCGGAACTATCTGACGCATTTGATATGATGTTTAAAACATTATAGATGACTGAAACTGGTCGCGCGATGAATAAATTATTAAAATAAACTTTTGGAAGACTAATATCATGAAACAAACATCTGTAGCAAAAACATTACGAATGATAAATGAAACAGTAGCAGCAATGAAACAGCACAACATCGGTTCACTTGATTATCATTACGTAGAGGGTGACAAATGTCCAGTATTTACAATGAAGCCGTTATATGTACTCGACGAGAAATATCGTCATGCTAATGAAGCCTTGGAATCAAAAATCTTTAGTGACTTAATGGGATGCTTCCCACGCGTCTCGTCCGCATTAATAGATGCGACGGGTTCGCTAACATTAATAACAGAAGAACACGGTATAATCTCAACGTACACAGCTCGTCTTGTTAAAGTCAGACCACCCCTAAAAATTACAACACAGTACCCTGATGGTAACATGACCGTTGTTGATACATATATCGATACTGCTATAGCAAACGATATTGCTACCATCGCGCACCTAGATAAGTCGGTAAGACAGTCAACGGTGGCGGTAACATCGTCGGAGTATACAGTTCGCATTAGTGACCGCTCACTTCCACTGGCGTATACTGCACCCTTACGTGCGTGTCCAACAGTAACTGTAGAAATCTACGATAAGTGGTACTCTATGTACGTTGTAATGACAGACGGTGAAGTTCGTAAGTCACAATCGTTCGATGAGTGGCATGAAGCTTGTGAGTCCGTTGTTGGAGTACCGTACGTAGACCACGTATTTAACCCACAGTTAGCCAAGGACTTCGCTAAGTTGATTGGCGGTAAGGTATGTCCTATGTCATATGAGATGATGGTAGGACGTTGGGAAACAGACGTTAAAGCAAATTATTAGGAGTAAACTATGTGCAAAGTACAAATGAAAACCGTCGCTGAAAATGAAGCGATGTCAGATGAAGAGAAGTTAGCGGCTACTAAAGCAGCTAAAATGGGCTCATGGTACGATGGGTGGCGCCCGTATTGTTTAAAGTGTAATACATTCGCCCGTATGTCATCGATGTCTTACGGATTTAAATGCCTGTCATGTGGGAACATGATCGGGTTTGACTGTACACGTCTACAGGAGTCACCTTTAAATGTTTAATTCCATAGTCATCGCATCCATTGAAATCGTTGCAATATACAGCGTATTCATGACAACGTTAGTAATCACTACATTCGCAATAATCACACCAGTAGAACAAAAGGCAAAGGAGCTTTAATTATGGGACAATATGTATGTAATAAATGTAACACGGTCACAGTCGAAGGTTTAGACGATGAGGGTCCTGACGATATCGAATCAGGCTGTCAGTGTGAATGTGGTAACGAAATGACTTGGGCATCATTTGATACAGCCTCGGACCGTAAGGTAGATTCTGAGTTTGACTTTGTAATGCAGGTATGGCGTGATAGCACAGGTGAAGTTATTGAAGAGGAAGATGAATGGAGTCATGTATGTGACTTCTGCCATGGTCCGGCTGAAATAATTAGCATTGACGCATACGGTGAGCGTCATAAATGTCTTAACTGTGGTCACCACTTCACGGTATCGTAGTATCATTATTTAAAAGGGAGGGGAACTGCACCCCTCCCTATTATAAAGGAAATAACATGTTTAAATTCTATATGTTGAAATTGGCGATTGTTCTTTATCCACTATATACATTACCCCTGAAACAGTGGTACATGTTTATGTCGTATATCCTAAAATTGTGTAAGAGTGACCAAGCTTCATTAAGCTATGCTGTCAGTGCACTCATGTGTAGCGGCATCACTACCAATAATAGATTTACCACTGCTCCGCAAATCGGTATACTCTTGTCGACTATCTGGGAAATGGTAGGTAGCGGTAGAAACCGTGACATCGTGAGCTCTGAGATTGATAACATACGCGACCGCTTGTTCGAATCGAGATTACGATACCATACCTACTACGCTATTTTACATGACATCGATGACATCCGACCGTTATTAGGCACATTACACGTACTAGGCGACATTAGCGATCTGACATTTGAAGGGTTACAGTCGAAGAGTCATCCAGTATATACAAAAGTAAATGCACAGCTTGAGCAAGTGGGAATGCGTACTATTAACATTGATTACCTAAACGTATAGATTCTTATTTTGGAGATTAAAAAAAAAAATGACCACGATTGACACACATATCGTCGCTAGTAACAGGGGTAAATAACATGGCTAACAAAACAAAGAAACGTGTAGTTAAAGACTATACAAAACAAAAAATAAGAACGGCTAAACGTCTTGTATTAGACAACGTAACCTTTGATGGTTGTTCTACATTTAAAGGTGTTAACACTAACGGGTTTGAATTACTAGAGAAAGTGTTATCACCGAAACAGGTTGTCACTGCAACCTATGAACTCCATGACCTCATGCGTAACGTACCACGCTCATGGTATTTCTGGATGGCAATATTCCACGAAAATGATACTGAGCGTTGGATCGATAGTAAACTAGTGACTAAAGAAGACCTAACTATCAACACGCTAGATGCGTGGTTAGCACCTGCCTTAGCTGAGTTCATTGAAGAAGTGGATACGGGAGACTCTAAGGGATATGCTTGGGTAGGTACTCCTTCCATTAACCTAGATCTTCTTGCAGGCGAAGACATGTTCATTGAACGATTCACGGAAATGGATGTATACAATGATAAGTTACGCTCTGACATCTATACTAGTCACATGTTAGATAAATTGAAAAAGGCAGAAGAAGCCGACTCTAATAATGAAAAGAGTCTAGAGGGGAAGGTAGATTTAAATGGCTGATATAGTGGTTAATGTTGGTAAATTACAGGGTACCGCATCTACCAACCTAGTTTATACAGAGGAACTAATTAGTAAAATGAATCAGTACTTTGCTGATAAACATATCGATGATAGTAAACATATTGTAAATACTATCAAAAGTCATTTAGAAATGACAGGTAAACAAGGAGTTGACGCCCCTGTTATAGAAGCGCAGCTACTTAAACTTGTCATTGATAATGATGACATTATTCTATCGATTAAACCCACGGGTGCGATGTGTGAACGGTTAGAGAAGGCGATGGGTATGAGTACGTTATTGGAGTCATTCCCATTATTTATACCGCTGTACTAAACTATTAATGCTATAAAGATTAGGGGGGCATACGCCCTCCTATTTTTTTTGCCTCCGTACGAAAGTTAATTTTATGTAACATTACTTTATATAAGGCGGTAATTATGTCGATTGATTTAACTAAAGACCCATACGACCTATTCGCAGGGCTAATACAGAAGAAGAATACAGCACTACCAGAGTTAACTGCTTCCGATATTTCGGTACGTAGAATTACTGCAACTGGAGATACGGCATTATCTACTTCGGCGGAAGTAGATTTATTAATAGAACCTTCAGAGGCTTATGGTGACTTTGTTGAGTTTACCTATAATCGCATCCCAGTAAATGTCCTATTCAACAATGTGGATACTATATTGGATGATACGCATACTGATTACTGGGACAAGGCCGCAGTAAGTACATGGGATAGTGGTAGTCAATACGACGATGATTCTATACCGAGCGCAACATTAGTAGCACCGACACCAACGTATAATGTATCACGTGGTAACTTCGTACTTAAGAAAGAGTTTGTATTTACAACTAACTTAATCAAAGTAGTTGTCAGAACCGATGACTACTCGTCACTATATATAGACGGTAAGTGGATTGGACGTACAGAAGTGCCGTGGCGTACACCTACTACGATCGAAGCGACAGTAACACCGGGCGAACATACTGTTGCATTACACGCTGCAAATAATTCAGGACCATGTCAAACGTCGTTTGCTATTTATGACGGTGAGGATTTAATCATAGATAGTTCTGATTCATCATGGCCTTTAAAAGAAATAGTGGATGACATGGTGGCGGCTGATTACACTAAACCGTACGTCCCTGATAATGTAGAGTTAGAATATGACTTATCCGAGTTATCGATGTTAACAGACTCTATTTCAAACGGAGCTGCTATCTACGATAACTGGTATCGTTTCTCACACTCTACTGCACATATCTTCCCCGCGAATACTACGGAGTTAGATGGGTGGTCATATGACGCAGAGAATGACTGTATTGTTTCCACAATAAACTCGGATACTCACGTTGGATTCATATCTGATATAACGTCCGATAACTATATTTTCAATACTGTATTCACTAGTAATAATGCTGATAATGATAACGTAAATATAGTACTTGCCGCTAAGAAACTAGGTGAGATTGACGATGAAGAACATGTGTTAACAGTTAATGTTAATACAGGTGGTGTCGTGCATAAAGTTGCAGTCTACGAAGATTTTGTAAATGCATGGGGTGATGCTGATAATAACGGTCCTGTAATTGCCTTAATGGATGCTACAGCGCAGTCAGGGGTAGGTTGGAAAGCTTATTATAGCCATGTGTATGCGGAACGTATCGGTGACGTTATAAAGGTATGGGTTAAACAGTATACAGACGATACATTATCTGGACTAAGTGATGCGACACGTACTCCTATTATTAAAGGACATATTGATGACTTAGCACTGTTAACCGAAAGCGACTTTACTGCACTGAACTACCTATATGCGGAAATAGACCTAGTCACACAGTCACCTATGTTTGTAGGTCCGTGTTATTACGGATACTCACAGTTCTCACAGGCAGGTGCTCACTTCTGGAACATACAACGTCCGAACGAAACACCTGACTCAACACCTGCGTTACATGCACATCTATTACGTAGATACGGCGTTAACTTTGGCGGGACAGGAATGACTGTTGCATCACTAGGTAACAATAGTTACCAAATAGATGTTGATAGTGTCACTTATTTAGGGTCATTTACAATGAACCCAAAGACAGACGATGAGGAGTAGAAATCAATGTCTATAAAATTAACAGATAGTCCTAAGTCACTTCTTGCGGATCTGATACAGAAACGTAACCCCGTATTACCGGAATTAACCGCCAGTGATATTTCAGTTAGACAAGTAAATGCAGTAACATTAGACACATGGGACAAAGCCGCGCAAGGTACACGCATGGTAGGTAACGATGTGACTGGTAGTCCTTACGTACTCGCGCCTGTAGTGGATTGGTTTTCTCCTGAAGGTGTGTTTGTTGTACGTAAGTTGGTTACATTCCCAAGTGGTGATATTGTATTTAAAGTAAATGGTAATGACGAGACCAAGCTATATATTGATGGTAACCTACGTATGGTGAATGATCATGCTGTCGATGGTATGACTACGTTAACTATCAGTAATATATCCGGCGAACACGATGTCGCGATTGTCTGTAGTAATAGTAGTGGATACGGCAACGTCTACTTCTCTTTCTATTCAGGGACTACATCAGTAGCTGTCTCTAATAATAGTTGGAGTTGTAGAATCGCAGGCATCGCAGAAGTTATTAACTGGTATGACGTGGCAAGTACTGCATATCTAGACTGGTCACCGTCTGTGCTATATCCAAACCATCCTTGGGAAGATGACAGCATGGTAGGTGACTTTGTGTATAATGGTAGTTCGTCTGAGTACACTGCGTTCGCCACCCGTCTAACATTGAACAGTCCAACCGAGATAATGAATTTTAAATCGGTTAATGATAATGGCGGCTGGTACAGCATTAATGGCGGTGGTTGGCTTTCTATCAGATCGCGTTCACAGCAAGAGATAGTAGTACCTGTTAACGAGGACTTTGTATTCTCTATTCTGGTATTAAATATAGGCGGTCCAGCCGGAATACAATGTGATATCAGTGACGCAGACGGTAACTTAATCACGGCGTCTACGACTGCTTGGCAGTTCCAAGTAGTTGGTACTTACGATACATATGGTCCTGCTGGCGTAACGTGGAATGAAGCCTCTAAACAGTATCTAGGTGGAAAGATAAATGATTTGGACTTTGTTACAGACGCTACTACGGTAACAACCGCCGAAGTAGATTTATTAATAGAGCCCTCGGAATCGTACGGGGATTACTTAGAGTTTACTTATAATAGAATCCCGGTCAACGCACTGTTTAATAACATTGACAGTATCATAGATGAGAAACATTACAGTAACTGGCCTATGGCCGAAGTTTCTAATTACGATGGTGACGAGACACGTGACCAAGACCTAATTCCTGTAGCATCAATGATATCCCCACTAGCCTCTTGGAATATAGACTACGGCATGTTTATCTGTAAGAAGGTACTTACCTTTATAGATACTACTGCACGTCTAGTAGTTCGTGCCAACGAAGCGGTCACAGTTTATGTTGATGGAGTTAATTTAGGAACGCATGAAGATTGGACTACAACGGCCACCTTTGAAATGAGTATTGTCCCAGGCGAACACACTGTTGCCATCCTCACTACTAATTACCTTGGTGATTGTTTCACGGAATTTGCCATCTATGACGATGAGCGTTTTCTTGATAAGTCCGATGAGACTTGGCCATGTTTAATTGTCACAGTGGATGATGATATTAATGATCTATGTGGCATATATGAGACAGACAAGGTTGAGCTCAGTTTTGATATATCTGAAGTTGATATGTTAACTGATTCGGTGTCTAACTTCGCGGCTATCTACGATAACTGGTATCGTTTCTCTCACCGTACAGGCGACGGGTATCCTGCCATCGCAGATGAGTTGAACGGTTGGAGTTATCTACCTGAATATGATTGTATACAGTCAACGACTAACTCAGTCAGTCACATAGGTTTCATGTCAGACGATAAGTCGGATGATTATATTTTTAATACGGTGGTCACTTCGTATAACAATGATGATGACTTCATTGGTATTGTGTTCGCTGCATTGAAGCAAGGTGAATACGATGATAATGAGCACACGTTAGCGCTCAGACTATTATCCCGTGAGACAACGCAGTATGGTGCATTACTAGTAGATTATTTCCAGACAGGTGCTGAAAACCTAGGCGGGTTTAGCGGAAGCAATGAAGCTAAAAATCTTGGATGGAAGAATGTATACATGCACGTATACGCAGTTAGGAAAGGAAGTAGTCTAACGGTTTACGTAAAGCGCTACCTAGATGAGGCTTTAGCTATAACAGCCACCCGTGACGCATATATATCTGAGTTAGTAGAAAACTTGTCAACATTAGGACCTACTGATTTCACTACATTACGTTACCAGACGCGCACTATCGATATTGATACCGCAGCGCCAATGTTTAGTGGGCCGCAACACTATGGGTATTCACAACTGTCGCAGGCTGCCGCCCGTTTCTGGAACATACAACGCCCTAATGAGAATCCGGCTATTACACCAGAGTTAAGAGATCATATCGTTAGACGTTATGGTGTAAATCTTGGAGATGATGGTGTGGAAGTTTCATCATTGGGGAATAACAGCTATCAAATTGATGTAGACAATATCGTCTACGTAGGTTCATTTACAATGAACCCTATCACTGAATAAGAGGTACTATAAATGTCTATCGATTTAACTAAAGATCCGTACGATGTATTCGCATCTAAGATTGCTAGCGCCAATCTTAATATCGCTACATTGGCCAAGGAGGATATCAATGTTAGACGTATCACTAGTCTGATATTAGATAACTGGCCTATGGCAGTCGCTTACAATGACAAGAATGCTGATGTTAACAACGCACCTACTATTTTGCCAGAACGTCTATGGGCACGTCAGGCAGGCGTATTTATAGCACGTAAATTAGTTACATTCCCCGGAGGCGAAGTAAACTTTAAGTCTAAGTCAGATAATCAGACACTATTATACATAGACGGGAAATTGGTCTACACGGGTGAGGTTGTCTGGGGTACGCTAGACGACACTACCATTACTGTAACCGAAGGTGTACATGACGTAGCCGTCGTATGTAAAAACTCTGATAACTATGGTACATTAGCCTTTTCTTTCGCCCAAGATGACGTCGCCTTTGAATTGTCGGGTGTGGATTGGCATATGTTGGACATATCATCCTTGGATATTCACTTATGGCATGATCCTGTAAATACGACATACAAATCGTGGGATGCTCCTAGAGTACTTGCAAGTCGCGCAGGTTGGTCAAGTGAAGAATTTACGGGGTCTTGGCTAATTCCTAGTGTTGATCAGCGATATAGTACATTTGGTACACGTAAGCAATTAACACCAACGGGAAGTACGGTTACCTTTAATGCTCGTGCGGATAACACTGCAATGTACTCTATAAACGGTTCAGAGTTTATTAAGATACCGTCGAATGGGATAACTGCGGAGGTTACTGCTGGCGAGGAAGCTACATTTGCATTTGCATTAATTAACCAGACAGGCCCTAGTGGTATCCAGTTTGAAATAGCGAATGAAGATGGTAGTGTCTTAGATAACTCGGATGCGACGTGGCTAATGGCGCGTGTTGGATATACACGTACTGATCAGGAAGTTGGTACATGGGATCAGGATCTATTTACATACAGTTCTAAAGAAATAAACTACATGAACTATATTTATACGGATACGGATACGACAACAACGTCAGCGGAAGTAGATTTATTAATAGAACCTTCAGAGTCTTATGGGGACTTTGTTGAATTTATGTATAATCGAATCGACACTAATAAACTATTCGCAGGCATAGATACAGTAAAAGATACTACGCATCATGATTATTGGCCAAAGGCAGTTGTCCATGTGTACGATAGCGACGGAAGTAAAGATACGGATGCAGTACCTAATGGCACGCTTATCGCCCCGACGTCTACCTACACCACTAAAAACGGCGTCTTTGTAACCAAAAAAGAATTAGTCTTTGACGGAAGTGAAATAACCATACGTATCCGCACCGACGATGATTCATACATGTATTTAGACGGCACACTTTTTGGACACGAGACGAGTTGGGGTAATGTATCTGAGCATACCTATACACCGCCCGCAGGTGTACATACGCTGGCAATCGTTAATATTAATAAGTCAGGTCCATGTTGGACAGTGTTTGAAATCTTCCAAGGAGAAACACTCTTAGATAAATCGGACACTACATGGCCATGTCTGGAGATAACTGACGAATATGATGTTAAGATTGCTAGGAACCCATTTAGACCAACTGATATTGAGTTAGAATATGACTTATCTGAGTTATCAATGTTAACCGATTCAGTGTCTAATAGTGCGGCTATCTATGACAACTGGTATCGTTTCTCGCATAATTCATCAAAGGTCTATCCTGCAAAAGAGTCTGAATTAGAAGGGTGGACGTACGATGCGGATAACGATTGTATTGTATCTACTATCAACTCGTCAACCCATGTAGGATTTATCTCAGACGACACCTCAGATAACTACACCTTCAATACGGTACTATCCTCTAATAACCGCGACGATGATAATATCAATATTGTTATAGCGGCTAAGAAACAAGGTGAGTACGATACCGATGAGCATACTTTAACGGTTAACGTTAATACTGGTGGGGTACAAACCTATGTGGGTATATACCAAGATCATATCACTACAGCTGATCCTATTATGATTATGGACCCTGCTACTGAGGCAATTAATAAAGGTGATGGATGGCGGTATAAGTATGCACATGTCTATATAGAACGTGCAGGCGATATCGTTAAAGTGTGGGTTAAGCGTTATGATGATGCGACATTGAGTATTAGCGACAATGATTTACGCGACGTACAGATGGCACAGCATACGGACGACCTATCACAGTTAAAGGACACTGATTTTGCATCACTGAATTATCTCTATGCAGAGATAGACCTTTCGATATCAGCACCTATGTTTGTAGGGCCTTGTCATTACGGCTATGCACAATACTCACAGTCACTTGCTAAGTACTGGAATATTGAACGCCCTAATGAGAATCCTGCTATCACTCCTGCTTTACAAGCCCATTTAATCCGACGCTACGGTGTCAATTTAGGTGATACGGGTGTGGTGGTATCGTCTTTAGGTAATAATAGCTACCAAATAGATGTAGACAATGTAGTGTATGTAGGTTCATTTACAATGAATCCTATTACTGAGTAATAAATAGACCTGGCACACCTT
>Ga0055584_100001810_pt1 | contig 21017 bp, 17 predicted proteins | sample OSDHelmetaG_FD_58716 | JGI IMG/M metagenome (GOLD analysis project Ga0055584, IMG submission 58716) | Pelagic marine sediment microbial communities from the LTER site Helgoland, North Sea, for post-phytoplankton bloom and carbon turnover... | ecosystem: Environmental > Aquatic > Marine >...
ACCAACGTGTACTCGGGCTGCGCCTTGATGCGCCGCATGAGCTGGACGACGCGGGCCGTCAGGGACTCGATGGCGCCCTGCATGATGTCGCCCGGCGGCGTGCCGATGGACAGGTGGTTGATGACCTCGGACTCGGCGAACACCGCGCACACCCCGGAGATCGGGACCGCGTCGCGGCTGGTCTGCATCACCTGGCCGACCTCTTCGACCGAGTAGCCCATGTAGCGGGCGGTCTTCTCGAGGAACGCGCCTGTGCCCGCCGCGCACTTGTCGTTGAGCCGGAACGCGAGGACCTTCCCGTTCTCGTCGACGCGGCTCGCCTTCATCGTCTGACCGCCGATGTCGAGCACCGTGCGCGTCGCCGGGAAGAAGTGCTGCGCGCCCCGCGACGCGGCCGTGAGATCGGTGACCGCCACGTCCTTGAAGTCCACGCGGTGCCGCCCGATCCCCGTCGCGACGACGTAGGTGACGTCCTCGGCTTCGATGCCGGCCTCCCCGCAGCACTCGTCGAAGACCTCGCGCGCGACTTCCGTGAGGCGGAAGCCGGTGGGCCGGATCGCCCGGGCCACGATCGTGTCGGTTTCGTCGAACAGCACGCACTTGGCGTAGGTCGAGCCGACGTCGATGCCTGCGGTGATGGTCATGCCTCACCCCCCGCCGGCGCCCGGCCGGCTCGGATGCGATCCAACGCGAAGAGCGCCGCGCCCAGCGCCCCGATGTACTGGCAGTCGTCGCTCACGTTGAGCTTCACGCCGGTGCGCTCTTCCAGCGCCGCGACCATCGCCTTGTTGCGCGAGACGCCGCCGGTGAACGTGACCTCGTCCTGCACCCCGACGCGGCGCATCAGCCCGCCCGACCGCGTGGCGATCGACCGGTGCACCCCCCAAAGGATGTCTTCGATCTTCTTGCCCTTGCCGAGCCAGGACAGGACCTCGGACTCCGCGAACACCGTGCAGGTCGTGCTGATCTTCACGGGGCTGGTCGACCCCAGCGCGGTGTCGCCCAGGTCTCCGATGGGGATGTCCAGCGCCGCCGACGCCGCGCCCAGGAAGCGCCCGGTGCCCGCCGCGCACTTGTCGTTCCTACAGAAGTCGACGATCTCGCCGGTCTCCGACACCGAGATGGCCTTGGTGTCCTGACCGCCCATGTCGACGACGGTGCGGGTGCCGGGAAACAGGTGCACCGCCCCCCGGGCGTGGCAGCTGATCTCCGTGACCTGATCGTTGCCGAAGGTCACCCGGTACCGGCCGTAGCCCGTTCCGATGACGTACTCGACGTCCTGGTCCGACAGGTTCTCGCTCTTCAGCGCCTCGTCGAACGCGTGCTGCGCCGCCTGGATGACGTTGGCGCCGGTGTCCACGAGGGCCCGGCCCACCATCACGCCGTCTTCGTCGATCACCACGGCCTTGGTCTGGGTGGAGCCAACGTCGACTCCGGCTGCGTAGGCCATCAGATCCCTCCTGCCATCGCGTTCTGCTTCCGGGACTGCAGCCCCTCGAAGAACGCATCGATTCGGTTCTTGAGCTGTGCTTCGGACACCACCCGGCGGTCCATCAGGTCCGACTCGATGAACAGGCTCGAGATGCCCGTCTCCTCCATCAGCGCCCGGCGGCTGTCGGCCAGCCCCGTCGACACGGTTCGGCAGCTCTTGATGGGGTGGTAGACGACGCCGTCGATGCCGAAGCGCTCGATGGAGTCCTGGATCATCGTGGTCTGGTCGAACATCGCGTCCATGGCGTCGCGGACGCTCAGCAAGGTGCCTTCGGCCAGCGAGGCGATGGGGTCGCTCAGGTCGTACTGGTAGCCGCAGTTGCTGCCCCCGCTGGCAAACCACAGGTACGTCGAGTTGACGAACACCCCGCCCCAGTCGCTGAACAGCTCGTTGAAGCGGCGGAAAATCGGGTAGCAGGGGACGCCGACGAACGTCAGGCGGTGGCCCTCGGACGTCGTCGTGCCGATGCCGTGCTCGACCTTGTATTCCATCTCCTGCACGAGGTCTTCGAAGTACTTCGCGCCCTCGGGGGTGCCCCGCAGCCCGTTGGCCACGCCCAGGTAGACGGTGCCGTCGGTCAGGGCGTTGAACACCGAGGGGGAGGCCGCGTTGAGCTCCAGGATGCGCTTCCAGCAGCGGCTCATCGTGTTGGCGTGCCCCATGGTCTCGCGCAGCTTGTCGATGTCGAAGGTCTGGCCGCTGACTCGCTCGCACGTGGTGATCAGCTCTCGGATCTGGATCTCGACGTAGCGGCGGTCTCGCTCGAAGTCGTCGCTGCCGGGCGCCGTGTGGATGCCCAGCTGCCGGTGGCCGGGCACGTCCAGCGTGAAGATCGGGATGCCGTGCATCCGCTCCCAGATCTCCGCCCACTTGACGTAGGTGTTGCAGGCGTTGGTGTAGACCGCGACCGACGGCTTGGGGATGCGACCCATCGCGTGCTTGCCGCGATTCAGCTGCACCGCCACGTCGGCTTTGACGTACCCGCAGATGTCCGGCGAGTAGCCGTAGTCCTCAGCCTCGGCGAGGTACTCGTGGGCCACGTGCCTCACGGCCAGCTGCAGCGAGTTGATCTCCGGGAAGGAGACCCGCATGTCGAAGGACTTGAGGACCTCGTTCATGCTGCCCATGACGAAGACGTAGGCGGCGCGCTCGCCCCGCTCGGCGGCGGCGGACAGGTCCGCGAACCAGTCGCGGAAGAGCTGCGCTCCGTCTCGGTTTCCGCGGCCGACGATGGACTGTTGTTCCGTGCTCATGGGTGGCTCCTCAACCGAACAGGAGGTTCTCGACGAACGTCTCGACCTGGAGTTCCAGGGAGCCGAAGTTCGTCATGGACTCTTCAAACTCGGACAGGAAGTAGGGGAGCTGCTTGTCGTCCAGGGCAAGGACGTACGAGACCTGCTCCTCGAGCCCCGGCTCGCACATCTTCGCGGCCGTGAGCACCGCGGCGCCGGCGTTGGCTTCGCCGATGCGGTGCAGGAGCATCTCCTCCTTGGGCTTGCGGTTGTCGTGCTGGACGGGGCTGTAGCTCGACTGCTCGAGGTAGGCGGTGGCCAGCGCGAGCAAGGGCTCGCCGGCGGCGTCGATGTCCGACGTGATCCAGCGCAGCCCGATGAGGAAGTCGTCGTCGACGATGTAGCAGGAGCGCCCGACCATGCGGATGAGGTCCAGGGGCGGCTGCTCGCAGAACGCGCCCTCGAAGACGACGCGGACGCGGTCTTCGGCCTTGCGGTGGAACGCCGGCAGCTGCGGCAGGACGTGCTCGAGCAGGGCGATGTGCTCCTCGACGGGGATGCGCCCGCCGATGGCCACCAGGGCGTAGGCGTCCTCGGCGGCGACCTTCCACGGCTCTTGGCGTTTCAGCGCGTAGAGCTCGCGGACCAGGGCCCGGCTGCGGTTGAACAGGGCGATGGAGCGGCGCAGGTCGTCGTCGGTGGCGGTCACGCCCGAGACCCCCTGCAGCTCCGTGAAGAGTCGGCTGTACTCCTCGGACAGGTACCCGGCGCTGCCGCTCGAGTTGGCGTTCTGAGGCAGGTACAGGATCTGGCTGGGGTAGCTGTGGTTGCGCCCCCAGATGGCCGCCAGGTTGCGGGCCGCGTCGCAAATGGGGTGCGAGACGAAGAAGTCGAGCTCGACGCGCTCGGACAGCGACAGCTCGAGGCTCGTCTTGATGACGGAGCACAAGTACGAGCCGAACCGCGAGTCGGCGTGGTTTGGCTCCACCGGCGCCCCGGCAGTCTTCAGCGGGAGCATCCCCGCGGCGTGGGCCAACTCGACCGGGAAGTAGACCTGGAAGTGGCCGACGACCTTGCCCCCGCCGTCCCGCCACCGCTGCACCATCGAGAAGTCCGCCTCCTCGATCGCATCGCGGCAGAGGAAGAGGACTTCCTGCAGTGGCTGGTCCCGCCACGCTTGCCAGATCTGCGCGCTGTCCATTCCGACACTCCCGTGCTCGCCCTCAGCGGCGAAAGCAGATTCGCTCCGGACGGAACAAAACTGCAATCAGCAACTTGATGCAGAAGTATAGTGCAGATACGGTGGCACCAAGATGACGGACGAAGAGACTGGCTTGAGCCTCGCCGAGCGCGTGGGCGGACGCGTGCGGTGGCGCCGGCAGCAGCGCGGCGACACGGTCAAGACGATGGCCAACCGCAGCGGCCTGAGCGCGCGCTTCCTCGCCGACGTCGAGGCGGGGCGGGCGAACATCTCGGTGGCGCGGCTGGACGACGTGGCCGCTGCGCTGGAGGTGCCGATCACCTCCCTCCTGCGGCCCGCGGCCGGCGGTCCCCGTCAGACGCTGGAGTCGCTGCTCAGCCGGTGCACCGAGGAGGAGATCCGCAAGCTGCTGCCGCTCGTCGAGGTCGCCTTGGGGCGCCGGACGCCCCGCGTGATCGCGCTGCTGGGCGTTCGGGGCGCGGGCAAGAGCACGGTGGGCCCGCCGCTGGCGAAGTCGCTGGGGGTGCCGTTCGTGGAGCTCGCCGAGCGCATCGAGGCCCAGGCCGGCATGGCCCTGGGCGACATCTTCACGCTGCACGGCGAGGCGTTCTACCGGGGCCTGGAGCTGCAGTGCCTGTCCGAGCTCGTGGCCGTGGGGACGGCCTGCGTGGCCGCGCTGCCGGGAGGAATCGTGGGCTCGGAGCCCGCCGCCCGGCTCATCCGCACGGGCTGCACCTCGGTGTGGCTGCGGGCGTCGGCCGACGACTACTGGGACCGCGTCTTCTCCCAGGGAGACACCCGGCCCATGGACGGCCGCGCGGACCCCAAGGCCGACCTGCGCGCGCTCGTCCGGGTCCGCGCTCCGCTGTACGAGGCCGCCGACCTCGTCATCGACACCTCGGGCGTGCCGCCGCGCACGGTGGTCGCCCGCACCCTGGCCGCGCTGGAGAGTTCGCCTCTGCGCACCTGACTTCACCCCCCTGGAGGATCCCGTGGACATCCAAAGCTGGCAGATGACCGCGCCCGAGCAACCCCTGCAGCGTGCGACCCGTGCGTTCGACCCCGCTTCGCTCTCCGGCGACCGCGCCTTGGTGGAGGTCGCCGGCTGCGGCGTCTGCCACACCGATCTGGGGTTTGTGTACGACGGCGTGCGGACCCGGCACGAGCTCCCGCTCACGCTGGGCCACGAGATCGCCGGCCGGGTGGTCGCCGCCGGGCCCGAGTGCCCAGTGCCCGTCGGCCGCGCCGTCGTCGTGCCCGCCGTCATCCCCTGCGGCGAGTGTGGACCGTGCGAGGCCGGCCGCGGCGCGATCTGCGCCGACCAGTTCTTCCCCGGCAACGACGACCACGGCGGCTTCGCGTCCCAGGTGGTGGTGCCCGGTCGCGGCCTGTGCCCCGTGGACGAAGCGAAGCTCGCCACCGCCGGCGTGCCGCTGGCGAACCTGAGCGTCGTGGCCGACGCCGTGACCACGCCCTACCAGGCGATCCTCAACGCGGGGCTGACCGCTGGCGACGTCGCGATCTTCATCGGGATCGGGGGAGTCGGCGGCTTCGGCGTGCAGATCGCCAGCCACCTGGGCGCTCACGTCGTGGCCATCGACGTGGACGCCGCGCGCCTCGACGCCATCGCGCCCTACGGCGCGGAGCTGTGCCTGACGGCGACCGACGAGCCGAGGGCCATCAAGAAGCAGATCCGCGGCTGGGCGGAGGAAAACGCGCTGCCCGCTACGGCCTGGAAGATCTTCGAGACCTCGGGCCACCCGGCGGGCCAGCAGCTGGCGTACTCGCTACTGGGCTACGACGCGCACCTCGCGGTGGTGGGCTACACCCGGGCGAAGATCGAGGTGCGGTTGAGCAACCTCATGGCCTTCGACGCCACGGTCCGCGGGACCTGGGGCTGCCTGCCCGAGCACTACCCCGCCGTCGTGGACCTGGTGCTCAGCGGCGCGGTGAAGCTGGAGCCGTTCCTTCAGGAGCGGCCCATGAGCTCCATCAACGAGACGTTCGAGGCCCTGCACGCGCACGCGCTGCGGACCCGGCCGGTGCTGGTGCCCGACTTCGCGTGAGGGCGTGAGCGCTAGCTGACGACCCAGGTGTCCCCGGCGCTGAGCAGGCTGTCGAGGCTGGGCTTGCCGCCGGTCGGTTCCTGGGCGACACGCACCTGCTCGTCCATGGACTCGCCGTAGGTGGGAGCCGGCACCGACCGGAAGATGCCGGTGGGCATGGGGAGGTCGGGGAAGTTCATGCCGGCCAGCAGCTGGGCCAGCCCGGGCTGCGGGGTCTGGGCGTCGTGCACCAGGATGCGGTCTTCGTTGCCGGCGACGTCCACGACCTCCACGTGCAGCGACGGCCCCAACGCCAGGCCCCTCTCGCCGTCGGCGCCGAACGTCAGCCGCTCGCCGTGGCGCAGATCGACGCTGTGCTCGGCCTTCGCCGCGCGGCCCACGGAGTCTTCCCAGGTGCCGTCGTTGAAGATGATGCAGTTCTGCAGGATCTCGATGACCGAGCAGCCCCGGTGCGCGTGGGCCGCGCGGAGGGTCGCCTGCAGGTGCTGCCCCCAGATGTCCACGCTGCGGGCCACGAACGTGCCGCCAGCGCCGAGCGCCAGCCGCACCGGGTCCATGGCCGGGTCGATGGAGCCCATGGGCGACGACTTCGTCGCCACGCCGAGCCCGCTGGTGGGCGAAAACTGCCCCTTCGTCAGCCCGTAGATCCGGTTGTTGAAGACCAGGATCGTCAGGTCGATGTTGCGCCGCACCGCGTGAATGAAGTGGTTGCCGCCGATCGACATCATGTCGCCGTCGCCGCCGACGACCCACACGTGCAGGTCCGGGTTGGCCATCTTCACGCCCGTCGCCACCGCCGGCGCGCGGCCGTGGATGGAGTGCATGCCGTAGGTCTCCATGTAGTAGGGGAACCGGGCAGCACAGCCGATTCCGGACACCACGACCAGCTTCTCGCGGGGCACGCCGAGGTCGGCCAGCACGGTCTGCATGGACTTGAGGATGGAGTAGTCGCCGCAGCCCGGGCACCAACGCACCTCCTGGCGGCTGGCGAGGTCTTTGCGGGTGAGTTGCACGAGTTCGGTCATGGGACTCAGGCCTCCGTCTTCAGGGCGCGGTCGATGGCGTCGCGAAGCTCGCCCACCTGGAACGGCTGGCCTTGGACCTTGGTGTAGCTCGTGACGTCGGCGAGCAGCGTCTTGCGCAGCACATCGGCGAACTGGCCCATGTTCAGCTCGGGCACCAGCACGCGGCGGAAGCGGCCCATCACCTCGCCCAGGTCCGGATTCAGCGGGTTCAGCCAGCGAATGTGGGCGTGGGACACGGACTGACCCGCCTCCTGGGCTTCGGCCACGGCGCTTCGGATCGAGCCGAAGGTGCCGCCCCAGCCCACCACCAGCAGGTCGCCTTCGGGCTCGCCGAACACCGCCAGCGGCGGGATCTCGCGGGCGATGCGGGCGACCTTCTCGGCCCGCAGCTCGCTCATGCGCTGGTGGTTGCCGGGGTCGTAGGAGACCTCGCCGGTCAGGGCGTCCTTCTCCAGGCCGCCGACGCGGTGCTCCATGCCCGGGGTGCCGGGGACCACCCAGGCCCGCGCGAGCGTCTCGGGGTCGCGGGCGTAGGGCTGGAAGCCCTCGGGGTCGGTGCCGAACTTCGGGTCGATGGCCGGCAGGTCGTCGGCCTGCACCACCGCCCAGGGCTCGCTGCCGTTGGCCAGGTAGCCGTCGGTCACCAGGACCACCGGGGTGCGGTACTCGATGGTGATCCGCACCGCCTCGAACGCCGCGGCGAAGCAGTCGGCGGGGGTGGTGGCGGCGATGGCGGGCAGCGGCGCGTCGCCGTTGCGACCGTACAAGACGATGTTGAGGTCTGACTGCTCGACCTTCGTGGGCAGGCCCGTGGACGGGCCGCCCCGCTGCACGTTGACGACCACCAGCGGCAGCTCGAGCATCATCGCCAGGCCCAGCGCCTCGCCCTTCAGCGCGAGCCCCGGCCCCGACGTCGTCGTCACGCCCAGGTTGCCCGCCCACGACCCCCCGACGGCCGCGCAGATGGCCGCGATCTCGTCCTCGGCCTGCAGGGTGCGCACGCCGTGCGCCCGCATCGCCGCCAGGGCGTGGAGGATGTCCGAGGCCGGGGTGATGGGGTAGCTGCCCAGGAACAGGTCCAGGTCCGCCTTGCGGGAGCCGGCGACGAGGCCGAGCGCGGTGGCGTGGTTCCCCGTGAGGTAGCGGTACTGGCCCGGCGCGATGGGCGCCTCGGGGACGCGGTAGGTGCCCTGGAACAGCTCGGCGGTCTCGGCGTAGTAGAAGCCGGCCTTCAGCGCCGCGATGTTGGCCGCGCCGATCTCGGGCTTCGCCGCGAACTTCCCCTCCAGCCAGGTCACGGTGTGCTGCAGCGGGCGGTCGTAGAGGTAGTAGACGATCCCCAGCGCGTAGAAGTTCTTGGCGCGATCCTTGTCCTTCTTGCCGATCTCCGCGCCCACCAACGCCTCGCGCGTCTGGGTGGTCATGGCGACCGGCACGACCGTCCATGCTTCCAGCGACCCGCCGTCCAGCGGGTTCGCCTCGTAGCCGGCCTTCTTGAGGTTGCGGGCCGTAAACGCGTCGGTGTTGACCACGACGAGGCCCCCGGCCGGCACGCGGTCCAGGTTGGCCTTGAGCGCCGCGGGGTTGAACGCGACCAGGACGTCGGGGGCGTCGCCGGGGGTGCGGACTTCGGCGGCGCCGAACTGGATCTGAAAGCCCGAGACGCCGAACACGGTGCCCGCGGGGGCGCGGATCTCGGCGGGGTAGTCGGGCAGCGTGCTGACGTCGTTGCCCAGCAGCGCCGACGTGCGGGTGAACTGGGAGCCGGTCATCTGGACGCCGTCGCCGGAGTCGCCGGCGAAGCGCACCACCACGTTCTGCAGCTCGGTGCGGGAGGGCGGGTTCGGGGTCATGGGCAAACCTCCGGGCGTGGCCGGAGACCCGACCAACCGCGGTGCCAGTGGGGCGGCCGCGGCCCTGCGCCATCAGCCGGACCATGGCACCGGGAGGCGCGCCCGGGGATGCAGCAACGAGCGGCGCCCGGTTGACACGGCACCGCGTGAGTCATTGGCGCAGGCGGCTCACGCGGTTGCGCCGACGACTCACGCGGTCGCTACAAGCGCTCCGCGCCGGCCAGGACCCGAGGCCCGTAGCGGCGCCGCGCCCGGCTCAGGTCGTCCCCCCGGAGCTCCCTCAAGGCGTGGCCCACGATGACCGGGATCAGCTTTCGGCGATACGACGCCGGCAGGTCCGACGTCTCCAGGGGGTGGGCCGTCCTCGCCGCCAGTACCCCGACCGCGGCGATGGCCTCGTCGGTCAGTTCCTGGCCCAGCAAGGCGGCGGTGTCGACGAGCAGGGGGCGCGACGCCACCGCGCCGATGGCGACGCGGGCCTCGACCACCCGGCGTTCATCCAGGCGCACCGCCGCGGCGCCCGAGGCGAGCGGGAAGTCGATGGATCCCCGCTGCCGGATCTTCCAGAACGACGAGCTCCCGCCCCCGGGGTCCGGCAAGTCGATGGACGCCAGCAGCTCCCCCGGCCGCAGGACCGCGTAGTCCATGCCGTCGTCGCGGTAGAGGTCGTTCAGCAGCAGCGTGCGCTCGCCGCCCGGCCCCACCAACCGCACCGTCGCCCCGCAGGCCATCAGCGCCGGCGCCGTGTCCGTCGAGCTCACGGCCCAGCAGTGATCGCTCGCGGGCGCGACCCGGCAGATGTCGCCGTCGGCCTTGAGGCAGCCGCCGACGGCGGTGCGCCACTCGGCGCTCTGGTCGTACCAGCGGCAGCGGGGGTCCACGAGCAGGTTGCCCCCCAGCGTCGCCCGGTTGCGGATGGGCGGCGACGCCACCTGCACCGCGGCCTGCCAGACCGCCGGCCAGCGGGCCGCCAGGTCGGGGTTTCGGCCCAGCTCCGCCAGCCGCACCCCGGACCCGATCCGCAGGCCGCCGGCGACGTTGGAGATCGCCCGAAGCTCCTCGACCCGCCCCAGGCTCACCAGCACGCCGGCGCTCAGCTGGCCGCGCTTCATCTTGGGGACCAGGTCGGTGCCGCCGGCCACGACGCGGGCGCCGGGCTGCGCCGCCAGCTCGATGGCCTCGGCCAGGGTCGCGGGGCGCTCGTAGCGCAGGGTGGGGAGCCGGATCACGCCTTGCTCCCCTGCCCCGGCGCGTAGTCGCCGGCCTCGGCGGCGCGGCCGTCGCCCCCGTCGGCGGGCGTGGGCACCCGCACCGATTCCGGCCACGGCACGCCGTCGGGGAACGGCCGGTCGCCGAACGTGGAGTCCTTGCCCGCGCGCTGCCGGGCCAAGGCCTTCAGCACCTTGTCCGGCGTGATGGGCACCTCGTGGGCGCGCACGCCGACGGCGTCGTACAGCGCGTTGGCCAGGGCCGGCATGATCGGCAGCAGCGGTCCCTGGCCCACCTCCTTGGCGCCGAACGGGCCCTCGGGGTCGGGCCGCTCAATCAGGTCCACGTGCACCGGCGGCATGTCCAGGTGGGTGGGGCTCTTGTAGTCGAGCATCGACGGCCCGCGGTGCACCCAGGCGCCGTGGCCCGAGGGCCGGCCGCGGCGCATGGCCTGCTCCTCCATGAGGGCCTCGCCCAGACCCATGTAGACGCTGCCGATCACCTGGTTGCGGGCCAAGGTGGCGTTGAGCGCGCGACCGATGTCGTGGGCGATCCAGATCTTCGGCACATCGATGAACCCGGTGTCCTCGTCCACGTCCACTTCGACCACCGCCGCGGTGTACGAGTACGTCGGCGTCGGCCCCACCCCGCCGCCCTTGTAGCGGGCCACCGGCTTGGGCGGCGTGTACCAACCGACGCTGCCGATGGGCCCCGCCGCGACCTCCGCGAGCTTCACCGCGGCGGCGAACGACAGGTCCCCGTCGGGGAGGAGCACGCGGCCGCCGAAGAACCGCACCTGGTCCGCCGGGACGCCCCGGACGCCGGCCAGGGCCTCGGCGATGGCGTTCCGCGCGTGCACGGCTGCGTCCACGGCGGCGTTGCCCATCATCAGGGTGACGCGGCTGCTGTAGCTGCCGAGGTCCACGGGGCACAGGTCGGTGTCGCCGGTCACGACCCGCACGTCGGTGGAGCGCAGGCCCAGCACCTCAGCGACGCAGGACGCGAGCACGTCGTCGCTGCCCTGGCCGATCTCCGTCGCGCCGCAGTAGGCGGTCACCAGCCCCGAGCGGTCCACCCGGATCTGCACCGCGCTGTGGGGCATCTTGTTCCACTGGATGGGCAGCCCCGCGCCGCTGAGGTACGAGCTGCAGGCGATGCCCACCCCGCGCCCGCGCGGCAGCTTGCGGTGCTTGTCGTTCCAGCCCGAGCTCTTCACGACCTGCTTGATGCAGTCGGCGAGGCCGATGGTCACCACGCGCATCCAGTTCGCCGTGATCGCGCCGTCGTGCTCGACGATGCGCAGCCGGAGCTCGGCGGGGTCGATGCCCAGGTCGTCTGCGATCTTGTCGAGCTGGATCTCCAGCCCGAACCGGGGCTGAGGGGTGCCGTGCCCGCGCTTGGGCCCGCACGGCGCCTTGTTCGTGAAGACGCGGCAGCCCTGGAACCGGTAGGTCGGGATCTCGTACGTCACAGTCTGCAGCGAGCCCGTGTAGTAGGTGCTGGCCACGCCGTACGAGCCGGCTCCGCCGCCGTCCACCAGGGTCTGCAGGTGCATGGCCGTGATGGAGCCGTCCTCCTTCACGCCGGTGCGCAGCCGCAGCTGCACGGGGTGCCGCCCCCGGTGGCACTGGAAGACCTCCTCACGGCGCAGCGCGATCTTCACGGGACGCCCCAGCATCCAGGCCGCCTTCGCGACCACCATCTCGTGGTGGAAGATGTCCGACTTGCCGCCGAAGCCGCCGCCGTTGGGAATGGCCACGACGCGCAGCTCGGCCTCGGGCAGCTCCAGCACCTTCGCCAGGGCCTTGTGCACGTAGTGGGGCACCTGGGTGGACGACCACAGGGTGAGCCGCCCGTGTTCGGTCACCGCGGCCAGCGAGGCGTGCTGCTCCAGGGCGAGGTGGGTGTTGCCGGCGTAGTCGAAGCAGTCGTCGTAGACCCGGTCGGCGTCCGCGAACCCGCCGTCGACGTCGCCGAAGTCGAACGAGACGGCCTTGTGCACGGAATCGGTCCCGGGCTCGCCGTACAGCGGGTGCTCCAGGGGGCCGACGCCGTCGATCGCGTCCCGAACCGGCGGCAGCACATCCCATTGGACCACCACGGCGTCGACGCCGGCCTGGGCGGTGCGCTCGTCCCGCGCGATCACGGCGACCACCGGCTCGCCCACGTAGCGGACCTTGCCGCGGGCGAGCGCGTGCTCGTCCTGGCTGATGGGCAGGATGCCGTAGGGCACCGGAAAGGCCTCGCCCGTCAGGATCAGCTCGACGCCGTCGAGGCCGTCGGCGGCGCGGGTGTCGATGGAGAGGATGCGGGCGTGGGGGTGCGGCGAGCGCAGCAACCGGCAGTGCAGCATGCGCGGCAGCGAGAGGTCGTCGGCGTAGTGGAGCTGGCCGGTCGCGCGAACCCGGGCGTCGATGCGCGGGCGCTCGGCCCCGATGACGCCGGTGGGCGGGAGGTTGTGGCCGCGACCGCTCACCGCGAGCCCGCCGCGTCGAGCACGGCGTCGACGATGTCCTGGTAGCCCGTGCAGCGGCAGATGTTGCCGGCCAGGGCCAGGCGCACCTCGTCGGCCGTGGGGTGCGGCGTCCGGTCCAGCAGCGCCTTCGCCGCCATCAACATCCCGGGCGAGCAGTAGCCGCACTGCGAACCGCCCCACTTCGCAAACGCTTGCTGCAGCGGGTGCAGGCGCCGGTCGCCGAGCCCTTCGACGGTCGTGACGGACGCCCCGTCGCACTCCAGCGCCGGCAGCAGGCAGGACAGCGCCGGCTCGCCATCAACCAGCACAGTGCAGGCCCCGCACTCACCCAGCTCGCAGCCGTGCTTCGTGCCGGTCAGGCCGGCGCCCTCCCGCAGGACTTCGAGCAAGGTGTCGCCGCCGTCGCAGACCAGGTCCACGGCGTCGCCGTTGAGGGTCAGGGTCAGCCGCGCCTTCATCGCACGGCTCCCGTTCCCTGCACCGGCGAAGCAGGGCAGCGGCGGGGTGAGGTCGGCGAGAAAACCACGCAGCGCAGCACGTCGAGCTCCTGTCCGTCAGGGCGGCGGGTCCCGGGCCGGGGCACGGGTCCACGAGCCGCCCCCGTGTCTACCTCAGTCGCCGCCGCCGTGGTGCGCCTTGGGGGGCGAGCACCCATTCGCTGCGCCCGGGAGGGCCCTCAGCGAGGGCCGCTGCGGCCGGACCGAAGCCGGGTCAGCCAGGCTTCGTCGAGGCGGGGGTCGTACTCGCGCAGCCGCGTCGTCAGCTCGTCGGCCTTGCTCGCCAGGAAGGGATCGTCCGCCTGCAGCTCGTCGAACACCGCGGGCTGAGTCCACAGCCACTCGGGAAGCGCAGGATCTCGTGGTGGATCGTGCCGTCGAGCCGGTCCGGGCGGCCGGCGGTGGACAGGACCACGGTGCCGGTGGACAGGACGGCAGCACCGGCGAAGCGCACGCCGTCGAGGCGCAGGTTGTCCACGAACAGGAATCGCTTGATGCCGGCGTTGGCGACCACGCCCTGGGGGTACTGGGCCACGGTGCGACGGAGCTGCGCGACGGCGGAGCCCAGGTGCCGGAGCCGAGGCGGCTGCCAACTCCAGGCGTCCGCCCGGTCTGAGTCCCGGTCGGCGGCGACCACCGCCGCCCCTCGGCCGGCGACGCCACCGATCAGGTCTTGCGTGAGGGCGACTCCCCGTTCCGCCGGCGGCTTCCAGGCCACGGCGCGGCGCGGCAGGTGGGGCGGCGGGGAGGAGCCCACCACGTCGGGCTCGGCGGGGAGGACGGCGAGCGAACATCCTGCCGTCGGCGCGACCTGGCAACTCCGCATCGCATCGAGCAGCGCGCGGCCCGAGGCCGGGCTGTCGCGCGGGGCGAGCGGCTCGGGAACCGGCTCGACCGACGTGGTGGCGCGGACGAGGGCTACGGCGAGCAGGAAGCAGACCAGAGCCAGAGCTGCGGTCCTCAGCGCTGCCGTCATGGTGCGGTTCCTCCCACCGGGAGGGACCGGGGGCCCGCGCCGAGCGGGTCGTCTCCGCCCAGACTCGTCGCGCAGCCCGCTAGCGGAAGCTGGTCACCCGCCGCCCAAAGGCAGCCTCAGCCGCCTCGACCATCTCCTGGTTGGGGCGCACCGTGAACTCCGGCGGCAGCGTCATCGTCAGCTCGACGCCGCCCTCGAGCTCCAGATCGACCTTCACGCGGATCTCGCCGGGGTGGGCCCCCAGCAGCTCTTTGAGCCGGGCAAGCGCGACCTCGGCCTCGTCCTCGTTGAAGCGGTACCGGACCTCCCGCGTGCGCTCCTCCCGCACCTGGGCCAGCGACTCGACTTTGTCCGCCAGCAGCTTCACGCCGTCCTCGGACTGCGCGTCGATCTTGGCGGTCACCAGCAGGGGCGCATCGGACTCCAGCAGCGGCTCAGCCAGCTCGAAGGTCTTCGGAAAGACGATCATCTCCACGCTGCCGACCTGGTCTTCCATGGTCACAAAGGCCATGCGCTTGCCGCTCTTGCGCGTCACCACGACCTTCATCGTGGCGGCGATGGCGGCGAGCCGGACCTCTGCCTCGCGGTTCAGCTCGGGCAGGTCGGCGGTCGTCGCGTTGGCGAAGGACTCCACCTCCGACGCGTACGACGCCATGGGGTGGCCCGTGATGTAGAAGCCCAGCGCCTCCTTCTCCTTGCTCAGCTTCAACCGGTCGGGCCACTCGCCCAGCTTCGGGATGTTGAGCTTCGCGGGCCCCCCGCCGGCCATGGCGAACAGGCCCACCTGCCCCGAGTCGCGGTCCTGGGCCTGGCGCTTTGCGTACTCGACCATGCGGTCGACGTTGTCCGACAGCGCCCGCCGGCTGCGACCGGTCGAGTCGAACGCGCCGCACTTCACCAGCGCCTCCAGCGCGCCCTTGTTGACCTTGCCCAGGGGCAGCCCCTGCAAGAAGTCCTCGATGGTGTCGAAGCCGCCGGCCTCTTCGCGGGCCTCCAGAATCGCCTCGATGGCGCCGTCGCCCAGCCCCTTGATGGCCGTCAGCCCGAACCGGACCTTGCCGTCGACCACGGTGAACTGAAGCTGCGACTCGTTGACGTCGGGCGGCAGCACTTCGATGCCGTGCTTGCGGGCGTCGTCGATGGCCTGCAGGACCTTGTCGGTGTTGGACGACTCGATGGACAGCAACGACGCGTAGAACTCGGCCGGCAGGTGGTGCTTGATCCACGCCGTCTGATACGCGATGAGCCCGTAGGCCGCGGTGTGCGACTTGTTGAAGCCGTACTCGGCGAACGCCGCCATGAGGTCGAAGACCTCCTCGGCCTTGTCCTCCTCGACGCCCCGCTCCTTCGCGCCCGCCTTGAAGATCAGGCGGTGCTTGTCCATCTCCGAGATCTTCTTCTTGCCCATGGCCCGGCGGAGCATGTCGGCCTGGCCCAGCGTGTAGCCGGCCATGGTCTGGGCGACCTGCATGACCTGCTCCTGGAAGACGATGACCCCGTAGGTGTCCGCCAGGATGGGCTCCAGCATCGGGTGCGGGTACTTCACCTCCGCGCGGCCGTTCTTGCAGTCCGCGAACACGTGGTGCATGCCCATCTTCATGGGGCCGGGGCGGTACAGCGCGGCGACCGCGATGATGTCCTCGAAGCGCGTCGGAGCCAGCTTGCGCAGCAGCTCCCGCATGCCGCTGGACTCCAGCTGGAACACGCCCAGGGTGTCGCCGCGGGCGAGCAGTCGGTAGACGCCGGGGTCGTCCAGGGGGACGTCGTTGAACGTGAAGAAGTCCCACTCGGTCTTGCCGGCGGCGCGCGCCATGTCGAGGGCGTTCTTGACCTGGGTGACGGTCTTGAGGCCGAGGAAGTCGAACTTGATGAGGCCGATCTCTTCGGCCCACTTCATGTCGAACTGGGTGACCGCGGGGTCCGTGTCGCCGGAGCCCTTGTACAGGGGCGTGTACTTGCGCAGATCGTCGTCGGCGATGACGACGCCGGCGGCATGCACCGAGCAGTGACGGACGGTCCCTTCGAGGCCCTTGCTGATCTTGAAGAGCCGGTCGTAGATGGGCTCCTGCATCATCAGCGTGCCGATGCGGGGCTCCGCGGCGAACGACTGGGGCAGCGTGATCCCGAGCTTGTCGGGGATGAGCTTGGTGATGCGGTCGGTGTCGCTGAACTGCAGGCCCATGACGCGGCCGACGTCCTTGAGCACGCCCTTCGCGAGCATCTTTCCGTACGTGATGATCTGGGTGACGAACTTGTCGCCGCCGTACTCCTCGTTGACGTAGTTGATGACCTCGACCCGCCGGTCCTGGCAGAAGTCGACGTCGATGTCCGGCATCGAGATGCGCTCGGGGTTCAAGAACCGCTCGAACAGCAGGGCGTAGGGCAGCGGGTCGATGTCGGTGATCCGCAGCGCGTAGAGCGCGAGGCTGCCGGCGCCCGAACCGCGGCCGGGCCCGACCGGGATGTCGTGCTCCTTGGCCCAGTTGATGAAGTCGTAGACGATCAGGAAGTAGGCCGAGAAGCCCATCTGCTCGATGATCCCGAGTTCCTCGACCATGCGGGCGCGGTACTCGGCCTCGACTTCGTCCCAGGGCCGGGCATCGCCCGCCTCGGTCATCTTGCGGCGGATGACGCCCAGGCGTTCGACCAGACCGGTCTCGCACAGCTGCGTCAGCGCCTCGTGCTCGGTGCGGCCCTCCAGGCGGGGGTAGACCGGGAACTTGTAGTCGCCGAACTCGAACTCGAAGTCGCAGCGCTGAGCAATGTCCATCGTCGCCGCGAGGGCGTCGTCGTGGCCGTCGAACAGCGCGGCCATCATGGCCGGGGGCTTGAGGAAGAACTGGTCGGTGGGGAACCGGAACCGGAACTCGTCGGTGATCTGGTTGCTCATGCCGAGGCACTGCAGGACCTCGTGGTGGTACGAGCGGTCCTGGGCCACGTAGTGGACGTTGTTGGTGACGACGCAGCGCAGCCCGACCTTGGCGCCCAGCGCGATGAGCTTGTCGTTGACCATCCGCTGGTCGGACTCGCCGCCGGCCATGCCGGGGACGGAGCCCCAGCCCAGGTCCATGAGTTCGAGGAAGAAGTTGTCGGCGCCGACGAGGTCCCGGTACCAGCAGGCGACGGCCTCAGCCTCGTCGTCGCGGTCGCGGGACAGCAGCTTGGGGATCTCGCCCCGCAGGTCGCCGGACAGCAGGACCAACCCCGCCGTCATGCGCTCCTTCTGCTCGGCCAGCAGGTCCTTGTCGATGCGCGGGACGTAGTGGCGCCCCGTCAGGTACGCCTCGGTGAGCAGGTGGTTCAGGGCGACGTAGCCGTCCTGGTTGCGGATGAGCGCGACGAGGCGGTGGTTGTCCCGGGCCTTGTTCTTCTCGAGGCGGCTCTGGGGGGCGACGATGAGTTCGGCGCCCATGATGGGCTGGATGCCCGCCTTCTTCGCCGCCACGAAGAACTCGACCGCGCCGAACATGTTCATCTCGTCCGTGAGGGCGAGGTGGGTCATGCCCAGGTCCTGGGCCTGCTTGACGTACTCCTTGGGCGTGCCGAGCGCGCCCAGGAGCGTGAAAGACGACTTGACGTGCAGGTGCGCGAACGGCGCTGCTTCGCTCATCGAAGGCCTCGTGCCGGCTCCAGCGGAGCCGCGTGATGCGGTGATCGCCGGCGACGCGCCGGGGGGCGGGACTGTAGCAATTGCTGTCGTCGACCCTGCCGGGTTCTGGGCCAAGTTCCGCGCTGTTTCCTGTGCCGGCGGCTACTCCGTCGGCGCTTCGGTCGCCGGCGGCTCGGGCGCGGGCGCCGGCATCAAGGTCTTCCACAAGAACGCATAGTCCAGCGCCGCGCCGTACGCGGCCTGCTCGTTGTTGGCCGAACCGCCGTGGCCGCCCTCGATGTTCTCGTAGTAGAGGACGTCCTTGTCGGCCTCGAGGAGCTTCGCGGCCATCTTCCGGGCGTGCCCCGGGTGGACGCGGTCGTCGCGGGTGGAGGTCGTGATGAGCATGGGCGGGTGTGCACGGCTCAGATCGAGGTTGTGGTACGGCGAGAAGGTCTGGATGTAGGCCCACTGCTCGGGCACATCGGGGTCGCCGTACTCGCCCATCCACGACGCGCCGGCCAGCAGCTTGCTGTAGCGGCGCATGTCGAGCAGCGGGACCTTGCAGACCAACGCGCCGAAGTGCTCCGGGTACAGCGTGTACATGTTGCCGATGAGCAGGCCGCCGTTGCTGCCGCCCATGGCCCCCAGTCGCTCGGGCGTCGTGACGCCGCGGGCCACGAGGTCGGCGGCCACCGCCGCGAAGTCCTCGTAGGCGCGGTGCCGCTTGTCCTTGAGGGCTGCCTGGTGCCAGCGGGGCCCGAACTCCCCGCCGCCGCGGATGTTGGCCACGGTGTAGACGCCCCCGGCCTCGAGCCAGCCGATGCCGCGGGTCGCCGAGTACGACGGCTGCAGGCTGATCTCGAACCCGCCGTAGCCGTACAGCAGGGTCGGGTGGCTGCCGTCCATCGCGAGGCCCTCGCGCGCAACCTGGAAGTAGGGGATCTTCGTGCCGTCCTTGGACGTCGCCATGTGCTGGCTGACGGCGAGGCCCGTGGCGTCGAAGAACGACGGCAGCTGCTTGAGCGCCGTCGGCTCGGCCCCGATCTCGCCCCACCACAGCGTCGACGGGGTCACGAAGTCGGTCGTCGTCATCCAGTAGGCGTTGCTGTCCCGCGAGTCGACGGCGCGGACCGTCACGCGGCCGTTGGCGGGGGCGCCGGCGAGGGGCGCCCGAGCCCAGGCCTTCTTGCCCGGCGTCAGGACTTCGATCCGGCTCTTGACCGTGTCCAGCGTGTTCAGGACGAGGTGGTCCTTCGTCGTCGCCATGCGCACCAGCGACGTGGTGTCGCTCGGGATGAACAGCGGCGTCGGCTTCTTCTTGCCCTTCATCCACAGCTTCAGCGGCGCCGCGATGAGGGAGCCCGCCGGGAACGTCTCCTTGCCGACGCTGAAGTCCGAGCGCAGCTCCAGCAGCAGCCACTCCTTCCACAGGGTCGCGTTGGCGTCGTCGGGCTTGTCGATGGGCAGGACGCCCTTGGGGCCGAGCAGGCCCACGGTCGAGCTGTAGAACGTGGTCGCCCGGACCGCAACGGCGCGCTCGAAGCCCGGGGTGTCGTCGTAGCGGACGCCGGCCCAGACGTCGGATGCCTCGCCTTCGTAGGCGGTCGGCGCCGCAGCGATGTCGGTGCCGCGCTTCCACAGCCGCGACGTCCGCGCGTAGCCGGAGTCGGTCAGGCTGCCTTCGCCGAAGTCCGTGCCCACGTACAGGGTGTCGATGTCGACCCACGATGCGCCGAGCTTGGCCTCGGGCAAGTCGAAGCCGCCCTCCACGAATGCCTTGTCGACGGCGTCGAACTCCCGCATCACCGTCGCGTCGGAGCCGCCGCGGGACAGCTCGACCAGGCAGCGTCGGTACTCCGGGGCGAGGCAGTCGGCGCCGCCCCAGACCCAGCCGACCTCCTCGGTCTTGCCCAAGGCGTCGACGTCCAGGACGGTCTCCCACTCCGGCGCGTCGGTCCGGTAGGACTCCAGCGACGTCCGCCGCCACAGCCCCCGGGGGTGGTCGGCGTCGCGCCAGAGGTTGTAGTAGGAACTGCCGATCTTGGTGACGTACGGGATCTTCTCGGAGCTGTCGTACACGGCCCGCAAGCGGTCCTTCAGCTCGGTGAAGCCCGGCGCCTCGGCCAGGGCTCCGCTGACCTCGTTGCGCTCCCGGGCCCAGTCCAGGGCCTGCTCGCCTTCGACGTCCTCGAGCCACAGCCAGGGGTCTTCGGGCGGGGTCTCGGCGAGGGCCGGGGACGAGGCGAGCAGGACGAGCAGCAGATCGAGCATGGGGGCTCCCAGGGTGCGAAGACGCGCAACCCTACCGACACCGGCGACCCGGTGGCGGGGTCAGGGCGACGTCGCCCCCGCCCGGACGGGGAGGCGAGCCTTGCCCTGAGGTCGTCGCGGTTGCAGGGTGGCGCCGCGCGCCCGGCGACCCTGTCGTCCCCGAGGCCCGCGGAGAGGTCCGGGCCATGGCCAGCGTCGAACTGAACGAAGAGAACTTCGAGAACACCATCGTCGAGAACGACATCGTCATCATCGACTTCTGGGCCGAGTGGTGCGGTCCCTGCAAGGCGTTCGGCCCGGTGTTCGAGGCGTCGAGCGAGACCCACGCGGACATCGTGTTCGGCAAGGTCGACACCGACGCGCAGCAGTCCATCGCCGCGGCCTTCCAGGTGCGGTCGATCCCGACGCTGGCCGTGTTCCGCCAGAAGGTGCTGCTCTACAGCGAGGCCGGCGCCCTGCCGCCCAAGGCGCTGGAGCAGCTCATCGAGCAGATCCGCGCCGTCGACATGGACGAGGTCCGCGGGAAGATCGCGGAGCTCGAAGCCGAGCAGGCCAAGAACGGACCGCCGGTCGCCGAGGCCTGAGCCGCGGCCCAGGTCGCGCTCAAAGCCCCAGTTCGGTCGCCAGCGCCCGGAGGTCGCCTTCGGGCATGGCCGCCAGGGCCACTCGCCAGTGGTTCAACTGCTGCAGCAGCATCAGCTCACGCATCCGCTCTTCGAGCATGCGGAAGCCGGGCTGCAGGGCCGCCCGTTCCTCAAGGTCTTCGGCTCCCCCGACGGCGTTGGTGACGCCGTCGACGTCCCGACGGGCGAGCCGGAGGGCGAGGCGTTCGATCAGGCGGGCGAGGTCGGCCATGGAGTCTCCGGTGCGGGGTTCCGAGCATAGCGAGGCGCGCCCCGCGTTACCCTGGCCCCCGACCCGGGAGTGGCGATGGGGCGTTGGTGGATGATTCTCGTGCTGGCCTTGGCCGGCTGCCCCGAAGACGGGGTGATCCCCAACGACGACGACGTGGCCGACGACGACGACGCGGCCGACGACGACGACGTGGCCGACGACGACGACGCGGCCGACGACGACGACTCAGCCACCGGCGACGACGACGACTCAGCCACCGGCGACGACGACGA
>Ga0055584_100001812_pt1 | contig 21007 bp, 22 predicted proteins | sample OSDHelmetaG_FD_58716 | JGI IMG/M metagenome (GOLD analysis project Ga0055584, IMG submission 58716) | Pelagic marine sediment microbial communities from the LTER site Helgoland, North Sea, for post-phytoplankton bloom and carbon turnover... | ecosystem: Environmental > Aquatic > Marine >...
GTTTGGCCGGCCAGTTCTTGCCACTCCGCCTCGCTCACAGCGCCCCATGCCAGGGAGATCCACAACAGCCATTGCATCTTGAGAAGCCGCCTCGTTGACTTGCAGGGTGGACCCTCTTGAAGGGATCTGCAATGCTTAGGTTCGCAAACGTAAGCGGGTTGCACCCTAACGCCTTTGCATTCCAAGCGACCAGGCAGACCATGAACCACCGTATCCAAGGATTGATGGACCAAACTTCTGGGCGCCCCGTGCGCGTAGGCATCCTGTCCATGTACGACGTCGAGAACAACGCGGTGCGCGTTTTGGCAGCCACGCTGCGGAAGGCGGGCCACACGGTCGTGGAGATCTACTTCAAAGACTGGATCTCGAACCATCTCGCTCCTGCAAGCGAGTTGGAATACGACAACCTGGAGAAGACCATCCGGGACCGCACCCTGGACCTGGTCTGCGTGAGCATCCGCGCCAGCGCGTACTACATGACTGCAAAGCTGCTCACGGAAGAAATGTCTGGCCGCACAGAGGTCCCCTTTCTTTGGGGGGGGATGCACCCCACCCTCAAGCCGGCTGAGTGCATCGAGACCGCGGACATGGTTCTCAAGGGCGAAGGAGAATTGGCTCTTCTGGAGTTGGTCAACCGCCTGCGCGACGGCGTGGATATTTCTGACACCAAGAACGTGGATTTTTCCCAAGCCGACGGCAGTGTTCGGACCAATGCGCTGCGCCCGCTGGTCACCGACTTAGACGCGCTCTCGTTTCGCGACTACACGTCGCACGACGACAAGGTGCTGATTTACGGGAAGATCTACGAGACCGGCGACCCCATGCACGGGGATCCGGTCTTTCAAATGATGGGGAGCCGAGGCTGCATTTACAAGTGCAGCTACTGCTACAACAGCACCTACAAAAAGGACATCTACCCGGGCCAGAAGTGGTTTCGAGTGCGCTCCCCCCAGTCGATGATCGACGAGATCAAGGCCGCTCGGGAGCACTGGGACTTTAAGCGCATCCGCTTTGACGACGAGGTGTTCAATTTCCAGAAGGCATGGCTGGTGGAGTTCTGCGAGCTCTACCCCAAGGAGGTCGGCCTGCCTTTTGAGATCTTCATCGAGCCCAAGCTCGTCTCCGAAGAGCGGATGACGATGCTTCGAGATGCAGGCTTGATCCACGTGTACATGGGGATTCAGTCCTCTGAGCGGGTCACCGGCCATCTGTACGACCGTCGGGTCAAGAACAAGAGCATCGAGGGCATAGCCCAGCTCTACCACAAGCTTGGGATCAAGCCTCACTTTCAGCTAATCTTCGACGATCCTGTCTCGTCCGAGGGCGACAAGAAGGCGCTCTTCGAGATGGTGGAAAGCTTCCCGCCTCCCTATGACTTGTACTTGTTCTCCATGACCGTTTTCCCAGGCTCTGAACTGGTGAATAAGCTCTTGGACAATGGAATTATCAGCAAGTACGACGTGGAAGGGACGAACACCCGGGTGTTTTATCAGCACCGGGTAAACCTGAAATATCCGCGTCCGGTAGAGGACACCTTCTGGATCTCGCTGATTCAGATGCAGTCCAAGCCCTTCATCCCCAAGCCCATGCTGCGGGCCCTGTCCAAGTCCGAGACCCTGCGCAAGCACCCTTGGCCGTTGATTCAGATCGCCCACGCCTCCAACTTCGTAAAGCTGGGCAGTACAGCGGTGCGTATGGCAGCCGAAGGAGAGATGACCAAGACCTTGTGGCGTCGTTGGTCGTCTATGGAAGGGGTCATCACGACCTAATGGGGTAGGTTGTGGGGGTGATCGAACAGTATCCAAAGAGCGTGCGCACTCGAATGGATACGGTGCGCTCGGTTGAGACTCCGGAAGGGGTGCTGCTGGAGCTTCGTATCGCGGGGCCTGTTGCACGTGGCTTGGCCCTAAGCATCGATTTGATCATCCGCGGGATGCTCCTTGTGCTCCTGGTGATTCCACTCTCTTTTTTGGGGGAGTCGGGCCAGGGCGTGCTGATGATCTGCGCTTTTGCGCTGGAGTGGTTTTACCCGGTGCTCTTCGAGATGTACTTCGAAGGAGCAACACCCGGAAAGAAAGCGATGGGTCTGCGCGTCGTCCGGGACGACGGCACACCGGTGGACTGGACTGCCAGCATATTGCGCAACCTGCTGCGCTTCGCCGACGCAATGCCTTTTGGCTACCAGGTTGGCTTGGTAAGCATCATGATATCCAGGGATTTCAAGCGATTGGGAGATATGGCTGCCGGAACCGTGGTCGTCTACTCGGATCGCATCCTGCCTCCCGCAAAGCTACCCCAGGTCAAGCCCCGACAGGTAACGCTTGGTTTGAACATGCGAGAACAGCGTGCCATCCTGGATTTTGCTGAGCGAAGCGAGTCTTGGGGGGAAGAACGCAGCCTTGAGTTAGCTGCTTTGCTTGGGCCGATGCTGGGCAGCAGCCGGCAGGTGGAGCGGCTGTTGGGAATGGCCCGCTACCTGATGGGGGAGCGATGAGCCAAGAGCACTTCGTCCGCCGACACTCCAAGGAGTGGTCCGCCTTTGAGGAGAGCTTGGAGCGGGTTGCCTTGCCCCTCCGGATTCGCCGAGCCAAGGTACTGCAGGGCACCCAGGACACCGACTTTCCCCAGCAGTATCGGCGCATCTGTCAGCAGCTGTCCCTGGCCCGCCGCCGCCGCTATTCCAAGGACATCATCGACCGTCTGAATCGCATGGCGTTGCGCGGGCACACTCTGCTTTACCGGCGTCCTCCAGGCTCTATTCAGCGTTTTGCGCAGTACATTCTCTGGGAGGTTCCCAGGGCGGTACGCCGAGAATGGCGCTTGGTCAGCATGGCCCATTTTCTGTTTTATGGAGCAGCTTTGGCCCTGTTCTTAGGCATCCAGGCCGATCCGGATCTGGTCTACACCTTGATGGACCCCACACAGGTCGCCGACCTGGAGGAAATGTACAATCCGGCCTCTGCGCAGCACAGTGTGCAGCGGAGCTCGGACTCGGATCTGATGATGTTCGGCTTCTACATTAGAAACAACGTGGGCATCTCCTTCCGCACCTTCGCTGGCGGCTCCCTGTTGGGGCTGGGCTCACTCTTCTTTCTGCTCTTCAATGGTCTGTATATGGGGGCCGCGTTTGGTCACCTGCATCACATTGGCTCGGGGGGCCCGCTCTACTCTTTCGTCATTGGGCACGGCAGCTTTGAGCTGACGGCCATTGTTCTCTCGGCAGCTGCGGGACTGCGCCTGGGCATCTCTTGGTTAGCCCCTGGGAATCGCAGTCGTAGCCAAGCCTTTTTGCTCGCGGCAAAGAGAGCCACGCCCATCCTGTATGGATTCTTTGCCATGTTGGTCGTGGCCGCCTTCATCGAGGCTTTTTGGTCCTCCAAGGCGGTGGTGCCCAGCTCGGTCAAGTACGGCGTGGGTGCCTGTTTGTGGGTGCTGGTCTATGGATGGCTGGGCTTTGGTGGCAGTTCTCAGGGCCCAAGACAGGGGGCGTCCAGTGCGCCTTGAAGACCTTAGGGCTGAGCTGCGTCCGCGCACCCACTGGGAGGCCATGGACCTGGGACTGCGCTTGCTGCGCGAGTGGTGGCGGCCAGTCTTTGCAGCTTGGTTCTGCGTGCTGTGCCCGGTTTTTCTGGTGGGCTTTGGGGTGACCTGGTGGGCGCCTTGGCTGGGCGCTTTCTTGATCTGGTGTGCCCAGCCCCTCTGGGACCGGGTGGTGCTACACGTGCTCTCCCGGGGGCTGTTTGGGGCCGTTCCGACGCTCTCCGAGACCCTTCGTGAGCTACCCCGTTTGCTCTTTCGGGGGTGGCCGCAGGCCTTTGTCGCACGGATAGATCCCACCCGCGTACTCGTCGCTCCGGTGTACCAACTCGAGGATCTACGGGGGCGCCAAGGCCGGCGTCGCAAGGCCGTGCTCCGTGCCCGAGGCTCTGGCGCTGCCCTGACCCTGAGTATCTTCTGCTGGGGCATGGAGATTTTGGTCGCATTTGGGGTGGTGGGCTTTGTGTTCATCGCCTTGCCCCAAACGCCTGCCTTTAATGAGCTGCTCATGGCCAATCTGGAAGACTTCATCTTCCCGGTATGGCTCCGGCTAGTCTTTATCGGTGCCTGGATGGTGGCCCACAGCCTGATCGAGCCGCTGCACGTGGCCGCGGGTTTCGGGCTCTATGTGAACCGCCGCACCCACCTAGAGGGGTGGGATGTGGAGATCCAGTTCCGTCAGTTGGCCGGGCGCTTGGCCCGCATAGGCGCAGTCTCGGCCCTGTTGTTGGCACTTGGGGCTGGATTTTCGGGGCTCGCTCAGGCCAGGGACGGCCAGTTGGGCGACGAGTCAACCCATGCCTTGGGAGAGCTGAGCCCGTCCCAGGCGGTGGAAGAGGTTCTGGCGGACCCAGACTTCTCTCAGACCGAGGTCCAGAGAGAGTGGGTGCGCAAAGGCAAGGGCCAGTCTCTGAGCGAGTGGCTCAAGGGCTGCAAGAATGTGGAGCAGCACCAGCTTCAGGCGGGCAGGGAGCTGGATCTGTCGGCTGCGAGTGGCGGGCTGCAAGGGTTGCTCTGGGCGCTGATGGCGGTGGGCGTGGTTTTCCTTTTGGTACTCCTTTTTCGGGGCCGCGGTGGAGGTGGGCTCAAGGCACTGCTGGAGCGTCCGGTTCTAGAGAGCCGAAGTGGCGTGGACCTGCCACAGGACCGCGTCTTACAGGCCAACTTGCCCCAGGTGGCCCGTGGACTTTGGGAGGAGGGACAGCACGCCCTGGCCATCGGACTGCTCTATCAGGGAGCCGTGGCCGACCTGGTACGCCGGGGCCTGCCCATCGACGAGGGGGCTACGGAGGGAGAGTGCCTGCGGGTGGTTCGGCGCCAGATCAAGGGCGAGCCCCTCAAGTACTTCCGGGCCCTGACCAGCACCTGGCAGACCTTGGCGTATGCCCACCGCTCTCTGAGCTGGGAGCAGGTGGCGCCCCTCTTCGAGCGGTGGTCTAGCCACTTCTCTGAGGAGGCAGCATGAAGGATCGCCTGCTGACCATTCTTACGGGTGTCCTGGCCCTGGTGGCTGTGGGACTGGTCGTGGGGTTCTTCTCTACGCACCAGGCCAGGGATAAGGAAGTGGAGGTGGGCTACCACGGCTTGGCCCGCATCAACCCCTTCCTGGCCGCAGAGCGCACCTTGAACGCCTTGGGGATGCCCACAGAGACTTGGTACGCGCTGGGCGAGGAGCCTCCAGACAACGCGACGGTGCTGGTGCTCTCCTCTGAACTCGACGCGCGTGAGCGCATCCACGAACGCCTACAGGACTGGATCTGGTCGGGTGGACACGTGGTTGCGGTTGCCGTGCCAGATAGCTCGGATCCCTTCATGAGCGTGGCGGGTGCGGAGCTGAAGCTCTCCACTGCGGGGGAGATGGATCTGGAAGTCCAGGACATGGACGTGGTCAGCGAAGTGGAGTCGGCAAAGGCCTTGGCTCAGCCCCAGGATGTGCAGGTGCGCACCTACAGCGCCTGGGACCCCATCCACGACACCGAGCTTGAACTCCAGGCTGAGGTGATGGGCGAGGTGAGCTCCTGGCGGGAGCTGGAGACTTGGGTTCAGGATGAAGAAGGCCAGCTAATCAATTTCTCGGTGGTGCAGGGCCAGGGCCGGATCAGCATTCTCTCGGATGCTGGCTGCTTCGACAACACCCAGATTGGTAAACACGACCATGCGGCGCTTCTCATGGCAGTGGTGGCCGATGATCTACCGGCACGCATCATCCTGGTGACCCGGGTCGGTCAGGAGTCTCTGAGCTCCCGGGTGTTGGGGAGCGCTTGGATGGTGCTTCTCAGTTCCTTTGCGCTCTTGGTTGGCTGGGTGGCTTATGCGGCTCCCCGCTTTGGGCCGATGGCGCCAGTGCAGAGCACCACTCGGCGCAGCCTGCTGGAGCACATCCAAGCGGCTGGCGCGTATCATTGGCGTCACGGTCACACGGAGACCTTGCTGGCCCCTGCCCGCAAGGCGGCCATTGCCCGCTTGATCATTCGATATCCGGAGCTTTCCGGGGTGCAAGGGTTGGCCTTTGTACAAGGGCTCGCGGCCAAGGAAGAAATCAAGGTGGAGTTCGTCCGAGAGCTCCTCTTCGGGCAGCCCAAGGGCGCCGCCCAATTCACTCAGACTATGGCTATGTTGCAGAAGCTGGGGAGCTAAGAAATGGATTTGGAGACAAAGGACGTCGGGGCCCTGAGCGCTGCTGACGGGGCCAACCTGGCCAATGCACTGCGCAAGCAGCTCACGGGTGTTTTACTCGGACAGGACGACGTGGTCGATCAGGTCCTCACGGCATTCTTGGCCGGCGGTCACGTGCTGCTCGAGGGGGCGCCCGGCTTGGGCAAGACCCTGCTGGTCCTGGCGCTCTCCCGGGCCATCGGCGGGCGCTTTAGCCGCGTGCAGTTCACTCCTGACCTGATGCCCTCGGACGTGACCGGTCACGCTGTCTTTGAGATGGGCACAGGGGCCTTTCACGTTCGCCGTGGTCCTGTGTTCTGCAACCTGCTCTTGGCGGACGAGATCAACCGTGCCCCCGCCAAGACCCAGGCCGCGCTCTTGGAGGTCATGCAGGAGCAACAGGTGACCATTGAAGGGGAACGTCACGCGCTCTCGCCGCCTTTCATGACGCTGGCCACCCAGAACCCGCTGGAGCAGGAAGGAACCTACCCCCTGCCCGAGGCCCAGCTGGACCGTTTCTTGCTCAAAGTGCGCCTGGAGTTCCCCTCCCAGGAAGACGAGGTCTCCATCGTCAAGGCCGTCACCCTGGGCCGGGTGGGCAACCAGCTCAACGTCGAGGACGTACAGCCCGTGCTGACAATAGAGCAGGCCATTCAACTCCAGCGCACCGTCGCTCGAGTCACGGTGGACGACCGGAACGTGGACTACGCTGTGCGTATTGTTCGGGCGACCCGTGAGCGGCGCGGCATCTCGGTAGGCGCCGGTCCGCGCGGCGCCATCGCTTTGGTTCGCGCAGCCCGCGCTCTGGCCGTGTTGGCTGGCCGCGATTTTGTCACCCCCGACGACATCAAGGACGTGGCCCTACCCGCGCTGCGGCACCGCATCGCCATCTCCCCCGAGCTGGAGATCGAAGGGACCCACGCCGACGATGTGCTGCGCGGCATCCTCGAACAGGTCGAGGCTCCTCGCAGGTGAGACCCACCTTCCGGGCTCTCCTGCTGCTTGCTCTGACTCTGTTGGTCAGCGCGGTGGCCGTGTTTGTGCCGCTGGTGCTTAGCTTGTGGGTCGCTTTAGGTGCCCTGAGTCTGTTGCTGATCCTGGCGGACATGGTGCTGCTGTTGCGAACCCCGGTGCCCACCTGTACCCGGCGTGTACCCAAGGCCCTGTCCCTGGGTGAGTGGCACACCCTGACGTTGCGGGTGAGCAGCCGTGCCGGCCGGCGCATGGGGCTGATGGTGCACGACCACGCGCCCGGAGTCCTGGAGACAACAGGCCTGCCTCGTGCCGTGGACCTGCCCGCTCGGGGCTGGCTGGAGGTGGACTACCGCGTGCGGCCCACGGTGCGCGGTCCTGCGCAGTTTGCGTTGGCTGACCTGCTCATCGACGGCCCACTGGGTCTGGTGCGACGCCGTGTGCGTGTGGGGCAGACCCAAGAGATCAAGATCTATCCAGACTTTAAGGCTGTCTCCAAGTTCGCTCTGTTGGCCCTGGACAACCGGCTTTCGCATCTGGGGGTTCACCTGCAGCGTCGGCGTGGCGAGGGCACCGAGTTTTTCCAGCTTCGGGAGTACCGTCAGGGAGACAGCCTGCGCCAAGTAGACTGGAAGGCCGTCTCTCGCCGCCGCCAGCTGGTCTCCCGGGAGTATCGAGACGAGCAGGACCAGCGTGTCATTTTCCTGCTCGACTGTGGTCGCCGCATGCACACGCGAGACGGGGACATCAGCCACTTTGACCACGCCCTGAACGCCATGCTGCTGCTCAGCTACGTCGGGCTGCGTCAGGGGGATGCGGTGGGCATGATGACCTTCTCTGGGGACCAAGACCGCTGGGTGCCCCCTGTGAAGGGCGCGGGCAACATGACCACCCTGCTCAATCGGGTCTACGATCTACAGACCAGCGCTCAGCCCTCGGACTTTGCCCAGGCCGCCAAGCAGTTGCTCGTGCGACAGCGCCGACGCGGTTTGGTGGTCTTGCTCACCAACCTGCGCGACGACGATGCCCAAGACCTACCCAGTGCTTTGCGGCCCCTGCGCAGCAAGCACTTGGTGCTGGTGGCCAGCCTGCGGGAGCCCGCATTGAGCCGGGCCCTAATGGAGCCGGTGCAAAACCTGCAGGATGCGACCCGCGTTGGGGCTGTGGCTGGGTATCTGCAGGAGCGCCAGCGGGTCTATGACTCCCTGCGAGGACGCGGGGTTCTGACTCTGGACTGTGAGCCTGGGGAGCTGCCGGTTGCGCTGGTGAACAAGTACATGGAGATCAAGCGCTCGGGGATTTTGTAGGGCGCTACAGGATGGCTTGGGTTGGGATGGATTTCGGAAGCTATTCCGCTGCCACCTGCACCCTGTTCCTCTCGATTTGGGTGCCAGAATCCAAAGTTCACGGCCCGCAGATAGACCGTCGACGAAAGCTGGCCCGCCAAACCGCTGTGTCGCTTGTCTCCCAGAATGGGATGTTGGATGCTGTGGTCTTGGAAACCTGCTGCAATGATGGCGCTGAACGACGTGTGCACGGTGAAGAGCACCCACCCGGAACTCGGACTGTCCAAGAGTGTGCAGACCCACGTCGTTGTGCTCTCCACGCGGCGTATCGCAGAGCTTCTCTCCGCCATTCTTTGGGGACTGTGTGGGCAAGCCAGCGCGCTTGTCGACCACCAGGAAAAAGCGGTGTTGGTAGACGATAGTGGTGGTGGTGGGGGCTCGGTGGCCTGTGGCGAGGTCGGTGGCCTGTGAGTCCGAAGCCTGTCCCCTGCTAAACTGTTGAAGCTCCGGAGCCCCCCTATGAAAATGCAAGAGCTATTGGTCCACGCCGTCAAGCTTGGGGCATCGGACATCCACCTCTCGGCTGGCGAGAGGCCCGCATTGAGAGTCAACGGGGAGATCCAGCGCTTGGAGCAGGCCCCGTGCCTGGACGCTGAGATGTCCAAGCGGCTGGCCTACTCGATCATGAACGAGAAGCAGCGCACCCTCTTTGAGAACCGCTTGGAAGTGGATTTTTCCATTGGGCTCAAGGGGCTTGCCCGCTTCCGCGTCAACGTGTTCACCCACGCCCGCGGGTTGGGGGTGGTCATGCGCCAGATCCCCACCAAGATACTGACCCTCGAAGACCTTAGATTACCCCCTATCTTCCGGCGAATTGCCAGCTACAAGAAGGGTTTGGTTCTGATCTGTGGGCCGACAGGATCCGGCAAGTCCACCACCATGGCTGGCATCGTCGATCACATCAACAAGAACCGGTCTGAGCATGTGCTCACGGTCGAGGATCCGATCGAGTTCGTACACGAACCCGTCAAGTGCATCATCAACCAGCGCGAGGTCGGCGCTCACACCCATTCCTTCGCCAACGCCCTGCGTTCTGCGTTGCGCGAGGATCCCGATGTCATCTTGGTCGGCGAGCTACGCGATCTGGAGACCATTTCCCTGGCTTTGACCGCCGCGGAGACGGGCCACCTGGTCTTTGGCACCCTGCACACAAACTCTTGCCCGGAGACCATCGACCGCCTGATCGACGTCTATCCTCACGAGCAGCAGAGCCAGGTGCGGACCATGCTCGCCAGCTCCTTGAACGCGGTTGTCAACCAAGCACTTCTGCGCCATCAAGATGGGAAGAGTCGCGTTGCGGCTCACGAGATCATGATCGCCACCCCAGCGATTCGAAACCTGATCCGCGAGAACAAGCTCTACCAGATCCAGTCCATCATGCAGACTGGAAAGTCCGAGGGCATGCAGACTATGGAGGATTGCCTCAAGGGCTTGGCGCTGCGCCGCATCATCCACCGTAAGGATGCGGTGGAGTACACCGGAAACCATCGGCTCTTCGAGAATGAAGATGCCCTTGGCCGCAGACCGCCAGGGCGACGCTGATGCAGATCTACGTAAACGGTGAGCCCAAGCAGATCGCAGAAGGGCTGAACCTGGGCGCGCTCTTGGCCGACCTGGACCTGAAGGTGGAAGCGGTCGCGGTTGCTCTGAATCTGAGCGTGGTACCTCGCAGCCGTTTGGCAGAGCAGATCTTGGTCGATGGCGATCGAATCGAGGTGGTGCGGGCTGTCGGTGGAGGCTGATCGGCGTCCGTGGGATGTGTTGCTCATCTCGGGCAGCTTTCTGGTGGTGCTCGCCTGGGCTTGGCGTCCCATTTGGGACATCGACCTGTTCTGGCACGTGGTGGTCGGCCGTCTGATTCTGGAGGGTGGGGTTCCGAGCACTGATGTGCTCTCGGCAGCGGATCCCACGGCCCCTTGGACCACCTTTCAGTGGGGCTACGAGGTACTCGTTGCGGCCGTCGAGGCCACCTTAGGCTTGCCTGGACTCAAGGCCTTGCATGCCGGGCTCTTGGCCGGCACCTTCGGGTTGCTCGCGGGCTTGCTGCGCAAAACTGGCGCTTCGCGCACTCTTTGTCTGGGCATCCTGGGCCTTGCCTTGTTGATGGTCGAGGACCGCATCCGGGCCCGGCCTCATCTCTTCGAGCTGCTCTTTGTGGTGGGCCTAACCCCCCTGCTCTATGGCCGAGAGCGCCAAGCCATGCCCGTCATTTTGGTTCTTCTCATGGGTGTTTGGGCCAACCTGCACGCGGTCTCCAGCTTGTGGTGGCTCGCCTTTGTGGGTGCCTGGACGGTCTCTAAGCCTTCGGTCAAGCGTCTCGGAACGTTGGCCGCTGGGGCAGTAGTGGCCTTGGCCAGTCCGCCTGCACGCAAGGGACTGATAGGGGCCTTGGTCTCCCACTCCGACTGGCCTGCCGACTTGGTACCGGAGCTCTTGCCCACCTGGGCCTACTGGGATCAGGGCTTCTTCGGCTGGGCGGTGCTGCTGGGTGTGCTGCTGGGCCTGGCAGCAGCCCTGCACCTCGCCAGCGCCAAAGAGCAGGACTTGGGCTTAAAGTTGGCTGCCCTGGGCTGCGCAATAGCCGCTGTTCTTATGGCCCGTTGGGCCTGGCTGGCAGTGCTGCCGCTGGGCCTGTGGATGTTGTGGCAAAGGCCCAGTTGGGGCTGGGCTGTTGGTGCAGTGTCTGTGGGGGTAGTGCTGGCACATGTGGGCCCCCGTTGGTCGCTTCAGGATCGACTTCAAACCCTCGAAACAGGACGTTTTCCGGTGACAGCCTGTCGGGCCATGCAGGATCAAGACCTGCGTGTCCCCCTGGACACGACCTCTGCCTGGAGTGGCTATCTGCTCTACTGCCTGTACCCCCAGGGACGTGTGCTGGCTGACGGGCGCTTGGTGTTTGGCCCGCAGGTAAGCGAGCTACTCTTGGCCCGCCAAGCCGGGGACCTGTCCACCTTTGATACGGCCGTAGGGGTTTACGGGACCCAGGCCTTGGTGTGGCCCACGGCGAACCGCCCGCCGCTGGATGAATCCCGATGGCGGCTGGTACACAGCGATTCCCTTGCCCAGGTCTGGCTACCCCTTCCGATGTGGCCGCGGTGGCAGAACAGCCTCGAGCAGGCAGACTGACCCCATGTGAGGCCCGCGCTCGTATGCCTCCTAAAAATCGTCTGGTCTGACCGAGAGCTTGCCTTAGAGTGGCCGACGGTTCTCCAGCGCCCGCATCAAACTTACCTTATCGGCGTACTCAATCTCCGTTCCAACGCTCACGCCGTAGGCCAAGCGGCTGACCTGGATGCCCAAGGGTTTGAGCACTCGGTGCAGGTAGAGCGCAGTGGCGTCGCCTTCCACATCAGGGTCGGTGGCCACGATGACCTCCTGCACATCTGTGAGGTTGGCCAGCAAGGGCCGAATACGCAGCTGGTCTGGGCCAATGCCATCCAAGGGGGAAATGGAGCCGTGCAGGACGTGGAACAACCCGCGGTACTCGCCGCTGCTTTCTATGGCCTGGATGTCCTGTGGCCGCTCTACCACGCACACGATGCTTGGGTCGCGTCGGGTGTCTGAGCAGGTCTTGCAGGGGCTGGTGGTTGCGATGGTGCAGCAGCGCGCACACTCCACCACGCTGCCTTGTAGACCACCCACCGCGGCGGCGATCTCGGTGACCACCGAGTCGTCGGTGCGAAGTAGCCACCAAGTCAGGCGCCAAGCCGTCTTCTCGCCAATGCCAGGAAGGCGGGAGAGGGCCTGAACACAGCGGCGGATGGGATCCATTTGGCGCTCCTGTAGTGCCTGAGCACGGTCGCTGTGGGCTACATCAGGCCAGGAGGCAGAGGCATGCCACCGGTGGCTTCCTGCATCTTCGCGGCCACCACGTCCTTGGCCTGGCGCAGAGCATCGTTGGTCGCGGCATGGATCAGGTCCTCGAGCATCTCCCGGTCGTCCATGGCCGACGGGTCGATAGAAACGCTGACGATCTGCTGGCCGCCCGTTGCAACGACTCGAATCATGCCGCCACCAGCCTGGCCGGTCACGTGGGTTGCCTCGGCGTCCGTCTTGGCTTGAAACATTCGCTGCTTCAGTCCGGCCATCATGCCTTGCAGGTTGTTCATATCGATGCTCATGGGAGTCCCTCGGGATCAGAAAGTGGAATTAAATCAATAAGTTTGGCGTCCAGGGCCTTGATGGCGCGCAGAACGATGGGGTCTTGAGCAGCTTGCTCAAGTAGAACCAACCTGTGGGCGGCCAGCATCTTGGCGCGAATCTCCCGACGTGTCAGGCGATCTTGGTCGCCTTCTGCTCGCAGGCGGGCACTCAGGGCGGTAACACCGGGAAAGATGATGCCGATGGCCTGGAGTAAGAAGGGGTCTTGGGCCACCTTTTTGAAGCGCAGCACCGCAGCCTCGCCGGGGGCCACGATCTGTAGCGTGTGGTTTTCTACGCCGATGAGCGCGGTGTTCTCGGCAGCTGCCCAGTACTTTGCGCGCTGGGGTGCAAGCCAGGCTTGAAGGGCTGCGTAGCGACTCTCTTCGCTGGCTCCGGGCGGAAGCGGCATGGGCAGTGCGACTGGAATCTCGGTGTCGTTGTTGTCCAACATGCCCAAGGGCGCTTGGGGGGGAGGAACATCGTCTAAGCGAGACGCAGTGCTCTCCGTGTGCAGCTCGGGAGGAGGAGATTCCTTTCCCATGGGCTTTGGGGCCGCTCGGGGTGCCGGCTTGGCGGCGGGCTTTGGGGCCGTTTGGGGCGCCCGCTTGGCGGTGGGCTTTGGGGCCGTTTGGGGCGCCGGCTTGGCGGTGGGCGTTGCCGGAGCCTTGGATGCAGGCTGGGGAGCCGCTGGCCGCTCCGGTGTCCGCTGCTGTGCGCTGGGGGAGGGAGCGGTCTCAGCGGCCCGGCTGGCGCCGGGCCTGGGTCTGGCGCTGGGTAGGTCGTCCCCTTCACCTTGTGCAGACCCACCATTGGAGCGGGCGTCTCGTGCACGAGGCCCGCGCGCCGAGGGCCGAACGCCGCCTTGACGCATGGTGCGTTCCAGGCCTTCCAGGCGCGAAACCAAGTGTGCAACGGGCTGGACGGGTCGCACAGTGACCAAACGAGCCACGGCCATCTCCAGGACCAAGCGGGGCCGGCTGGAACGGGCGACCTCGTCATGCACAGCCAGCATGACCTGGAACCAGCGTGAGAAGGTCTCGGCGTCCAGTCCCTTACACAGTGCGGCCAAGCGCTCTAATTCCTCTGCAGGAGCGTCTACGTGCTTGCGCGCAGCGGGAGAGAGCACGGTCAAGGCCGCGTTTCGAAGCAGCTCCAAGAGCTCCGAGGTGAACTGAGAGAGCTCGTAGCCGTAGTCGTAGACCGCGGCGATGCTGTCCAAGCACTTCTCGGGCTGGGCTTGGGTCAGCCCCTCTAAGAATCCGAAAAGTAAGCCGCGGTCCACCAAACCTAAGATCTTGGCAACCTGATCCGTGTCCACGTTTTCGCCACCAAAGGCAATGACCTGGTCCAGCAGAGACTGGGCATCGCGCATGCTGCCTTCTCCGGCGCGTGCAATCAGACGCAGTCCCTCGTCTGGGATCTCGATGCCCTCGGCGTCGATGATGGTCCGTAGGCGCTTGACCACTGTTTGGGTGGGGATGCGCTTAAAGTCGAAGCGCTGAACCCGAGAGAGAATGGTGTCTGGGATCTTCTGGGGCTCGGTGGTCGCGAAGATGAACACGACGTGGTCGGGTGGCTCCTCCAGGGTCTTGAGCAGGGCGTTGAAGGCCCCGATCGACAGCATGTGCACCTCGTCGATGATGTAGACGCGGTACTTGTCTCGGCTCGGCAGGTAGCGAACCGAATCCCGCAGGGCGCGCACATCTTCTACCGAGTTGTTGGACGCGCCGTCGATCTCGGTCACATCCGAGCTGTTGCCGCGGCCAAGATCGATGCAGCTAGGGCACGTACCGCAGGGGGTCGGCGTGGGTCCCTTGTGGCAGTTCAGGCAGCGCGAGAGGGTTCGCGCTGCAGTGGTCTTGCCCACGCCGCGGGCACCCGTGAACAGGAAGGCGTGGTGAATTCGACCCAGCGTCAGGGCGTTCGTCAACGTTCGGGTGACGTGGCCCTGCCCGGCGATCTCATCGAAGGTCGTCGGGCGCCACTTTCGGGCAATGGCTTGGTAGCTCATGGGGCTCTCGCTCAGGGGGAGAGCCTAACTGTTTTAGCAGCCAGAATTTGGCCGGTGGTCCCCCGAACGCAAAAATCCACGGGGCAAGGAGATGACCGGGTTGGTCCGAGGCCCCAAGAGTACCGTCTACCGTTGCTCCCTTCCGGGCCTGGCGGGGTTCACAGCTCTTGGTCCTTGGGACCCGGTCATCACCTTGCCCCGCGGATGGGGGCGCGCGCACTGCGGATGGCGGAGAGAAAGGGATTCGAACCCTTGGTACGTTGCCGCACATACGATTTCCAATCGTACACCTTCGTCCACTCGGTCACCTCTCCTATTCATCCGCAGCGCGCGAATCTTAAAGACAGAATCCACCCAGAAGGGTGTTTTGAACGGTCTAAATGGCGGAGAGGGTGGGATTCGAACCCACGGTAGCTCTCACTACATTTGATTTCGAATCAAACGCCTTCGTCCACTCGGCCACCTCTCCAAAGGTGTGGGTCCGCTCACGCCTAAGCTTAGGCATCTCGCGTCTTGGCCGCCCGTTTCCGAGCGCGAAGCTGGCCGAAGAACTCTCGCAGCATCGCGCTGCATTCTTCTGCCATGACCCCAGGCACCAGCTCGAAGCTGTGGTTCAGCTTGGGGTGGGCGCTCAAGTCGCCCACACTTCCACAGAATCCTGCTTTGGGGTCGTCCGCTCCGTAGACACAGCGTTGGATCCGAGAGAGAACCATTGCGCCGGCGCACATCGCGCATGGCTCCAAGGTGACGTAGACCGTGCAGTCTTCAAGGCGCCAGTGGCCTTGTGCCTTTGCCGCTGCGCGCATGGCGCTCAGCTCGGCATGACCGCAGGGATCATCCTGCGTCTCTCTCGTGTTGTGGGCACTCGCAAGCACCCTTCCTTCGGCGTCTACCACGACTGCGCCCACTGGGACTTCTCCCAATGTGGCCGCATGCTTCGCTAACGCTATGGCTTGGGCCATAAAGTAGTGATGCGTGTCGGGACCGTTCATTTCTGTCACGTCAAAGATCATATCTCGTTGGGCCAAGGCCCTTTGAGCCCCCGGCAAGTAAGATCCGGTTCACCGGATGTCAACAAGGATGCACATGCCCCTGCGCCAACACTTGCAACCTTGGTTGCGCGCTCGGATAGCCGAGGTAGCAGAGCGGGCCTTGCAGCCCTTGAAAGCTGAACGTCAAGCCCTCTGGCCCGGCGCCAAAGATCAGGCACGTGAGTTGGATCAGCTGGAACTCAAGCTACAGGCAGCGGAGTCGAATCTCGCTGCACTAACCGCACCCTTCTCACCCACAATGACCGTGCACCAAGCCTGGACGCGGCACCCGGGTGTACGCGCGATCTTTGCCCGGTACCACCTGCCGGATTGTCCGGCCTGCCCTGTGGGTGCGGATGAGCGCTTGGAGGAGGCGGCCTTTGGTTACGGCATCCCCCTGGCATCCTGGCTGGCCGAGCTCAACGCTCTGTTGACGCCGTCTTTGGACTAAGTCGCACCTCAGAGGGGTTTGGGGTCATCGTTGCCCTTGAATTTGATGCGCTAGACACCGATACGCCAGGGGAGCTTTTTTCCTTCCCTTGCGGCCTGCGCGCTGGTGCTCTTAGGCTCCCTCATCTCTTGGAGTATTTTTCCCATGAAGCTTCTGCCCCGCCTGTTCGCGCTCTTTGCCATGGTCTTGGCCGCTGCCAGTCCTGCCGCTGCAGAGGACATCACCCTAAAGGCGGCGGACGGAACCGCGCTCCACGCTGAGTACAACAAGGTCAACGGCGAAGGCGCCGTGGTGTTGGTGCATATGCTTGGCCGCGGCGCCAAGGATTGGCGCTTTGTGGCCGACAAGCTGAACGCCAGTGGTCTGAGCACCATCGCGGTGGATCTCCGCAAGCATGGTGCCAACCTCCCCCAGGACTCCGGACGGCCGGAGCTGAGTCCCCAAGATTTTGCAGGCATGAAGCAGGATGTTCAGGCTGCCGTGGCGCATCTCAAGGCCAAGGGCTTTACGGACATACAGATTGTCGGTGCTTCGATTGGGGCCAACTTGGCCCTCCAAGTGGCGGCCGAGGACGAGAGCGTCACCTCCGTAGTCCTGCTCTCCCCGGGGCTGGACTACAAGGGCGTGACGTCGGAAGATGCTCTGGCCAAGTATGGCGAACGTCCTCTGCTGGTGGTGGTCTCAAAGGATGACCGCTACTCGGCCAAAAGCGGTTTGGTGCTGGACTCCCAGGCCAAGGGTGTTCATTCGCTGGTCATCTATGATGCAGCGGGTCATGGCACGAAGATCCTCAACAAGGAGCCCCAGGCCGAGCCTATGCTGCTTTCTTGGCTGTTGGGCACCTACACCTTGACCGATGGGGACGGTGGCGCCTCGCGGGCAGCTGGTTTGCAGACGGGTGACACGAAAGAGATCGAGACCACCGGAAAGAAGCTGGGCGAGGAGTAATCCCGTGCAGGTCCTGATCTCCATGCTGGTGGCGGCTGGCGCCAGCGTCTCGATGGGGGTCTGGTACCGCTACCGGCGCAAGCGGGCTTGGCGAACACTGGCCGGAAAGCGTGGGCTGAAGGTCGTTGGGGGCGGGTTCAGCGGTATGCCCGAGTTGGTCGGGGAACTCGACGGCTACCCGATACGGGTTTGGGTTAGCGAGGTGGAGCCTAACGTGCAGTTCACGGTGGTCAACGCAGCCCAGCAGACCCTTAGGCGGCCTGGCTTTGAGCAGGATCTGGACGCCCTGACCGGTTTGTTGGACGAAGCTGTTCGCCGGGCGATTGTGGATGCCGAGAAAGCATAAGGGGCACGCTCCAGTGTAGACTGCCGGCATGAAGCGACGCGGGCAATCTACGGTGGAATACATGCTGCTCATCAGCGTAGTGAGTGTGGCAGTGGTCGCTGCGCTCTTGGGGTTTTCGGACACGGTTCAGGTGAACGCCCGCGCTTTGTCTGAGAGTCTTGGCATTGAGCTGACCGGGCAGTCTCCCGGAGACCAAGTCAGGTAGGTCATGGAAGAGCTGTTCCCGGTCCTGATTTTTGCCTCCTTCGTCGTGGGGTTTGTGACCCTGGCGCTCAACTCGGCCAAGAAGCATCAGAAGCTCTACCGAGACACGGCCGCGGTCTTAGGCCTGAACTGTTTTGCCTCCGGAAAGTACGGGACTCCCAGACTGATGGGTTTGTACCGTGGCTTTGAGGTGTTGGTGGACAAGGAGGTGCATGGTTCCGGCAAGCACAAAATCACCTACACGCGTTTCAGGGCCCAGCCTCTCAAGCCGCTGCCCGGGGGAATGAGCGTCTGCAAAGAAGGCTTGGGCGGCAAGATTGGAAAGTTCTTTGGCGGCCAGGATATCCTGGTCGGAGACAAGCGCTTGGACGACGCTCTGCTGATCAAGGGCGAGAGAGAGCTTGAGATCCAGCAGTGGTTCCAGCAGGTCGGAGTTGGCCAAGCCGTGATTCGCTTTTTGGATTTGGGCTCCAGAGCGCGTCTGAGTGCCAGCGAGGGTGGTGTGATCCTGGTCAAGCAGCGAATGGAAAGCATGGACCTGATCCAGCACTACTTGGATGAGCTGGTGGATCACTTGATCCCGATAGGCCGAGACGCCGGCAACAAACAGGACAGCCCGGTTCAGTTCCCTGAGCAAAGTGCTCCCAAGCCGGAGCAGGCTCCGGTGGCCTTGCCGGTGCCAACGCCTGCAAAAAAGCGTTGGGACCTGAGCGATATGCAGGCCGAAGCCAAGTCGACTCCCGCTCCCGCTCCCGTGCTGCCTGCTGCACCCCAGTCCTCTGAGCCGGTCGCCGTACCCAAGCCGACGGTTGCTGCGCCCGCCGTCGCCGTGGACCCCCGCTTGGTGCGTCTCTCGTCCAAGGACCTGGGCTACCGGGAGCGCTCTGAGCTGATCGAGTCCCTAAAAAACCAGACAATAGAAGTCCGTCTGACGGTCAAGGAAAGCGAGCGCAGCCGTGGCTTGGGACTCGAGGAGCCGTACCGACATGGTCAGACGGTGATTGGCAGTGTGGGCCCTTGCGAGCTCGGCGTTCACTGTCCGCTCGGGGAGACCGATGCGATCAAGGCCTTGCGCGCCGGTGAGGTCCAGGTTTGGAAGGTGCGTGTACTGGATTGGGACAACTTCTACAGGCGGGCCAGCTGCGAGAAGGTGATCTAAGGTCCACCCCGTGGTTGGCGGTGGAGGATCAGGGTCCGACTGTGGCTGCTTTCGCTCGCGGCCTAACTGCCGTCTTCCAGGCCGGAGACGATGTGGAATTCCACGCGACGGTTGGCCGACTTGCCGGCCGAGGTCCGGTTGGTGTCGATGGGGCGGGTCTCGCCGAATCCATCGGTGCGTAGGCGGCTGCCCTGGACGCCATGGGAGATCATGTACTCAAAGACCGCGTCCGCACGGGCCTTGGACAAGCGCTGGTTGGCCGTCTCGGCGCCATCGGAGTCCGTGTGGCCTTCGATGCGCACCTCGATTTGCGGGTAGTCCTTCATCACGATGACCACCTGGTCGATGATGTCGTAGGACTCCTTGCGGATGACCGCCTTGCCTGTTTCGAACTGGATGCTCTCCTCGATCACGATCTGGCGGCCGGTGATCTTCACCTTTTTGGGCGGTGCGTCGGGGCAGCCATCGCTGTCCAGGTACTGGTTGATGTTCTCGCGTTCAGTTGGGCATTTGTCCACCTGATCCACCACGCCATCACCATCGCTGTCGGGGCAGCCATGGGGTTTGGCACCAGGCACCGTAGGACACTGATCCTGTGGGTCAAAGATTCCATCCATGTCCGAGTCCGGGCAACCCGTTGGCCGGGGGCCAGCCACGCCAGGACACTGGTCCTCGGTGTCTGCTAGGCCATCTTTGTCAAAGTCCGCGACAGGGCAGCCATCCGGTGCCACGCCGGCCTGTGTTGGGCACGCATCCACGTCGTCCTGGAAGGTGTCGCCGTCTTTGTCGGCCACCGGGCAGCCCTTGTCTGGACCTGCCACCATGGGGCAAGGATCGCTTGTGTCAGGCACGCCGTCTTGGTCGTTGTCCCGATCGGGGCAGCCGTCACTGTCTTGGAATCCGTCCTGATCCTCGGCCTGGGCTGGGCACTGGTCAGAGGCGTCGAGCACGCCGTCTTGGTCGTTGTCGGGATCTGGGCAGCCGTCGCGGTCTTGGAATCCGTCCTTGTCCTCGGCCTGGGCCGGGCACTGGTCGTTGTTGTCGTCTAAGCCGTCGCCGTCGCTGTCACCGGTCAGGTCGGGGCAGCCATCCTGGTCTTCGATTCCGTCAAAGTCCTCGGGCTCATTCACGCAGAGATCCCGGGTGTCCGTGATCCCATCTCCGTCGCTGTCCACAGAAATGCAGGAGGGAGCAGTGTCCAGGGCGTACTGCCCGTTGGCTGTGGCCACGTCTAGATGCTCGCGGGCGCGGCGTACGTCGCCCTCTTCAAACTCCACCAAGGTGAAGGCGATGTGAGACTCAGCCATGGCCATCTGTACCGGAGTGCACTCGCGTGCGCCTAGGTTGCCAGCAGCTTGGATGACTCTTTCGGTCTCGCGAAAGTCCTTTTGGAGCACGTCTACGTTCACGCAGCCGGCCAGGAACAAGAGCAGGCTCATTGGTCTTCGACCTCGTCCAAATCCTTGTCTACTTCGTCGAGCATGTCTCTACGCTCCACGTCCACATCACTTTCGCCGTATCTGGCGAGTTCCTCGGCCTGCAGGGCATATAGGTATGCCGCCTTGGTCAGGATTTCGCACTCTTCGAACTCAGATCCGCCCCACTCTTCACGCGCCTTGCGCTGGTGCTCGGTGGCCATGGTCCACTCGTAGGGTGCCTTTTCTTCGGCACCGGCCAACTCGGCAGCCTGTAGGGCTTCGTTGGTCTGTACGAGCGCCACGGTGGGCTTGATGGCGATGCAGCCAGTCAGACTGGGGCCAAGGATCAGCGCGAGCAACAAGGGCAGCGTCCTCCCAAAGATTGGACAGATGGGGGATCAGACCGCGCTCCTAGACCCTAAGTCAAGTCATGGCGCCCCTGGTGGCATCTCCAGGTGCACAGGGCCGCCCGTAGACGCGGCGTTCTCGTCTAGTAGCTCTTCGGCGCTGGGGCCGTCCCAGGACTCGATCAAGGGGCTCAGGTCGAAGACCGCCATGAAGTAGCGGCTGGGCATCTCCCGGTCCGGCAGGTTCACCTCTTGGCTGGACCAGGGCACATAGACCGGCCCGTCTGGAACGTTGTACTCGTTGCCTGGGTAGTCGAACCACTGCAGCTCTACGTATTCGCTGGGCTCTTGTTCAAGGAGCATGGCCAGCTGGCGCACTACGTCCCGATACAGCAGCGCGCCGCGCTGGGGGTCCAGCAGGTAGTAGCCCCGCTCATGC
>Ga0055584_100001813_pt1 | contig 21006 bp, 17 predicted proteins | sample OSDHelmetaG_FD_58716 | JGI IMG/M metagenome (GOLD analysis project Ga0055584, IMG submission 58716) | Pelagic marine sediment microbial communities from the LTER site Helgoland, North Sea, for post-phytoplankton bloom and carbon turnover... | ecosystem: Environmental > Aquatic > Marine >...
ACCCACTATCGACACACGATATTTGCCTTCCACCTGCCGGGAATAGGCCAAAATAGCCCAATTCGGGCATTTTACTTAATCAATTTCCGTAACTGTGAACAACCGCACAAAATCCAGTTGAATCGCGGACTTGGATCAGTGAGACTGTTACGATCAACAAATCGCGACAACACTGAAACTTATGGCGGCAACCGCTCCACAAACCAATTATGCAGGCCTGCCCAGGCGTATGGTGCAGGATGGTATTATTTCGGAAGAGCAACTTCTGGAAGCCATCGAGGCTGCCAAAAAAGACAAAGTGCCGCTGATAGCCTACCTCGTCGCCAAGGAGCTGGCTGATGCACGGGCGATCGCTGTCGCCGCCTCCCACGAATTCGGAGTACCACTGCTTGATCTCGATGCCATTGACATCGATGTTGATGTTATTCGGGCTGTTGACCAAAACCTCATTGGCAAGCACCGTGTCCTGCCGCTGGTTCAGCGTGGGCAGCGACTCTTCCTTGGTATTTCAGATCCAACCAATTTGCAGGCGATCGACGATATCAAGTTTGCGACCAGCCTCAGGGTTGATCCTGTCGTCGTTGAACAAGACAAGCTCGAGGAACGCATCGTTGCTGCGCTCGAGGCGGTCGACACCAGCATGTCGGGACTCGACGACGAAGACTTCGATCTCGAAAACCTCGACGTAGAAGGTGGCGAGGAAGAGGAAGATGATCGCCGTGACGATGTTGAAGACGCTCCTGTCGTCAGATTCGTCAACAAGGTTTTGCTCGATGCCATCAAGCGTGGCGCATCGGACATCCATTTTGAGCCCTATGAAAAAGTATTTCGCGTCCGGACACGTCTCGACGGCGTTTTGTCGGAGGTCGCGAAGCCACCGGTTATTCTGTCCAACAAGGTCTGCGCACGATTGAAGGTCATGTCCCGGATGGACATCGCCGAGCGCCGCGTACCGCAGGATGGTCGAATTAAGATGCGCCTGTCCAAAAATCGGGCAATCGACTTTCGTGTCAACACCTGTCCGACCCTGTTCGGCGAAAAGATCGTGTTACGTATTCTCGATCCTTCAAGTGCCAAACTCGGTATCGAGATGCTGGGCTATGAGGATCACCAGCGCCATTTATACGAGAAACATCTGGCCAAACCCTACGGGATGATCCTCGTTACCGGGCCAACAGGTTCCGGTAAGACAGTTTCGCTGTACACCGGCCTGAATATTCTCAACACCGAAGATCGCAATATATCGACGGCCGAGGATCCGGCTGAAATCAACCTCGTGGGCATCAACCAGGTTAACGTGAACCCAAAAGTCGGCCTGACCTTCTCTTCCGCACTGAAGGCGTTTCTGCGCCAGGATCCGGACGTGATAATGGTGGGTGAGATTCGAGATCTCGAGACAGCCGAGATCGCCATCAAGGCTGCACAAACGGGTCACCTGGTGTTGTCGACTTTGCATACCAACGATGCGCCAAAGACATTGACCCGATTGATCGACATGGGCGTCAAACCTTACGCGATTGCGACTTCTGTCAGCCTTATCATTGCTCAGCGACTGGCTCGTCGCCTCTGCGATAGCTGCAAGGAAGTAAGAGACGTGCCACGCGAAGCACTCGAAAAAGAAGGCTTTTCGGCGGAGGATCTTGAGGCAGGGTTGACGATCTTTGGACCGAAGGGCTGCAAAATCTGTAACGGTGGGTATAAAGGCCGGCTCGGTATTTTCCAGGTTATGGAAGTATCAGAAGCGATGGGTCGAATAATAATGGAAGGCGGCAACGCGATGCAGATCGCGGATCAGGCTGCTCAGGAGGGGGTCATCGATTTACGACAGGCCGGATTGAACAAAGTCAAGGACGGGCTTACCAGCCTTGAAGAGATCAATCGGGTTACTATTGAATAGGTTTCAGAGGGAAATCTAAGCTAATGGATAAAGATGATGGCTGATACAGCGGTAGCAGATAGCACGCCGTTTCTATGGGAAGGAACCGATAGAAACGGCAAGAAAATCAAAGGCAAGAGCATTGCGAACGATGAGGCAGCTGTGCGAGCAGACCTGCGTCGCCAGGGCGTGGTGCCGATTCGCATCAAGAAGCAGAACAAGGGTATGTTCGCCGGCGGTGGCAAGATCACGTCCGGTGATATATCGATCTTCAGTCGCCAGCTTGCAACGATGCTTGCGGCGGGCATCCCGCTGGTACAGGCATTCGAAATTGTCGGTAACGGTCACGAAAACGCGGCTATGCAGAAGCTGATTCTCTCGATCAAGGGTGACGTTGAGGGCGGTAGTTCGCTGGCCGAAGCGCTTGCCAAGAACCCACTGTACTTTGATGACCTCTTTGTGAATCTCGTTGAATCGGGTGAGCAGGCGGGTGCGCTTGAGTCCCTGCTCGACAAGATTGCGACCTACAAAGAAAAAACCGAAGCGATCAAGAAGAAGATCAAGAAAGCGCTAACCTACCCGGCTGCGGTTTTGGTGGTCGCTTTTGTTGTAACGACGATTCTGCTCATATTCGTAATCCCCTCTTTTGAAGACCTGTTTAAGGGATTCGGCGCGGATTTGCCTGGGTTTACACGCATGGTCATCGATTTGTCAGCCTTTGTTCGCACCAAGGGCATATACATCGTCTTCATCATCGGCGCGGCGGTTAGCACGTTTTTGTACTTCAAGAAGCGCTCGCGGCCGTTCAGACACTTCCTGGACCGCATGATGCTGAAGTTCCCGATTATCGGTCCTATCCTTGAAAAAGCATCGATCGCACGCTATGCGCGCACGCTCTCAACGATGTTCTCGGCCGGTGTCCCGTTAGTCGAGGCTCTCGAATCGGTGGCTGGCGCAACCGGCAATATCGTTTATGAATCCGGCGTCATGCAGATGCGCGATGAAGTCGCGACCGGACAAAGACTGCAGCAGGCTATGGAAAACTCGGACCTGTTCCCGAATATGGTTATTCAGATGATCGCGGTCGGTGAAGAGTCCGGTTCGCTTGATGAAATGTCCGGCAAGGTCGCGGATTTCTACGAAGCGGACGTTGACGATGCGGTGGACAACCTCTCCAGCTTACTCGAACCAATGATCATGGCCATCCTCGGTGTACTCGTTGGTGGCCTCGTTGTTGCCATGTACTTACCCATCTTCAAATTGGGCGCTGTTGTCTAAGCGGTCCGCGCTAATTTGCAAAATTTCGGCGTTCGGAGGACACTCCGGACGCCGTTTTTGTTTGCCATTCATTCATTTGACGGAGACCCCGAATGCTTGAACTGATGAGCGAATCAGCCACCGTCTTCATCGCGGTTGTATTCGTGTTTACGCTATTGATCGGCAGCTTCCTGAACGTCGTAATTTACCGCCTGCCCATCATGATGGAGCGCGACTGGCGAGAACAAGCTGACGAACTGGTGAATACGCCGTCTGAGCAGGAATTGCCGGAGGGGCGTTTTGACCTCGTAATGCCACGCTCAAGATGCCCGTCATGCGGTTCATTGATAACGGCCTGGCAAAACATTCCGGTTATCAGCTATCTGTTTCTCAAGGGCCGCTGCGCATCGTGCAAGGCTTCGATATCCGCCCGTTATCCGCTAGTCGAACTGATGACTGCATTGCTGGCAGCCGTAACCGCGTGGCATTTTGGGCCGGGCTGGGAAGCCTTGATGGCGATCACACTGACAGTGGTACTGGTGGTCATCTCGATGATTGACGCCGACACGCAGCTGATTCCGGACTCGATCGTCCTGCCGCTAATGTGGCTCGGCCTCGCCATGAGCCTGTTCTATCCGATGACTGGCGCGAACACCCTGTTTATCGGCCCGAAAGACGCCATTGTCGGAGCGATGGCGGGCTACCTCACGCTGTGGAGCATATTCTGGCTCTTCAAGCTCGTAACAGGCAAAGACGGCATGGGTTACGGCGACTTCAAGCTGCTGGCCGCACTCGGCGCATGGCTCGGCTGGCAACAACTACCGATGATCATCATGATGTCCGCCGTCGTTGGGGCCGTAATCAACATTTCCCTGATCATTCTGCGTGGAAAAGACCGCAGTATTCCGATCCCGTTTGGCCCTTATCTCGCCGCCGCCGGTTGGATCACAATGCTCTGGGGTGAGACTATCAAGAACACCTACATTGACCTGATGTTCTGAGTGGCCCGCAGCGACAGCAAACGAGTATTTAAAGTCGGTTTGACCGGCGGTATCGCCAGCGGAAAAACGACCGTTGCGGACAGTTTTGCCGAAATGGGCGTACCGGTCATTGATACAGATATCATCGCTCGCCAGGTCGTGGAGCCCGGCGGCCCGGCCCTGGAAGAAATCCGGGAACGATTCGGCGACGGCGTTATCACCGAGTCGGGCGAACTCAATCGCAGCGCCATGCGCAAACTGATTTTCTCCGATGATGACCTGCGGACCGCTCTCGAGAGCATCCTGCACCCGCGGATTGGCGCGGAAACTCGCAGGCAGTCCGACGCCGCAGGGGGTGATTACCAGATAATTGTCGTTCCGCTGCTCGTTGGCTCGCCGCTGCTCAAGTATGTTGACCGGGTTTTGGTGGTCGATTGCGATGAAGAGACTCAGGTTCAGAGACTCCTGGCCCGGGACGCTGAAACCATTCAGCAAGCACGCAACATCATCGCGGCCCAGGCAAGTCGTGATGAACGACTGGCGATTGCGGATGACATCCTTGTAAATGACCTTGGTTTCGAGAAATGTCGAGAACAGGTCAAGGCGTTAGATCGGATATATCGGCTTCTTGCTGCCGATCGATGTCCGCCTGAACAATCGACTGAAAATTCCTGACGTCAGACTCGCTCGGTCCCTTCACCAGGATAGCGACCTGCGAACTATTCTCGATCTCGGTCAACGCCTTGTCCGAAAAATAGAGCGCCTCTTGAAAGAAACCGTTTGAGGCCATTAGGCCCGCCATATTCATAGCGATCGCGGCATTTGATGTCGCTCGCAAGGAGTCATCGAACGATATTTTCGCCGATGCCCGATCGCCGCTGGATAGCTCGACGTAGCCTATGAAGTATTTGATTTGTCCGTAACGCGCAGACTTATTGTCCGCGTTTTCGCTCAGAGTCAACATCTGTGAAAACATACTTTTCAGGGCGACCAGGCTTACGTCCGGACATTTTCCATCGATGACCCCGGATGCAAATTCCCCGAACAGGTTGGTGAGCCGACGATCATAAATTGTCTTCGATAGAGTTTTTGACACGCGTTCAAGCTCTGTCTCGTTAAGAATGCCCAGGCTGCAGAGCATCATCAGACGGTTAATCAACAGATGTGGCTTGACTGTCGGTATGACGGCGATGGCCGTATCGATGACCAGCAGTGATTCTTCATAGCGATCTGCATTAAACAGGTCCCTCGCATACTCCGCTTGTGCCCGGGCAGACGTCGGTGCTTTCTTTGCCGATGCCCACACCATACTTGAGTAGTCTTGCCAGATTGTCGCCGAATAGCGCGTGAAACCTGACAACAGCAACAACACGCCGAGCGACGCAAGAATAAAAGCCTTGGGCGACACCTGTTTGTGGAGAAACGCGATTACAGGGACAAACAGGAAGCAGGCAGCCAGATAATTTCGATGTTCAAAATACAATTCGAGATTAAGTACTGTGGATTCCAGAAGGTGCGCAGAATAGAAAAACAGCAAAGCCAATGCTACGAGCGGCCACTTTCGTCGAAATATTATCGTGAAACCAATAATTGCGGTGTGCAGCAGAATACTGAGGACGGTAGTTACGGGCGCTAAAAGTCCAGTCGATTTTATAAAGTGATCCTGAAACACACCTGTCGTGTACAGCTTCGGGATGAACCAATTCTGCAGATAGTCAAACAGAATTCGCGGTTGGGTTAGCAGGCGTTCGTAGAGACTAAAATCACGAGGCGCCGCAACGTCGAAGAAGTTGGAAGTGTATGCTCTTTGACAAAGATACCCTGCGATGACTAACGACGGGAAAGTGATGAAAACGAATTGCCATCGCCTGTTCAGCGAAACAAGCCGCGTTGATTGATGCTGCAGTACAGTGATTTCAATTACACCGGCGAGGAGCGGCAAGAGAATGCCGTTTTCTTTGGATAACACCGCGAGTACTGTAAAAACACCAATGGAAAATGTCATGACCAAATACGCTCTCGTCGCATTTTTCGACAACATCAACCTGCCGTGCAAAAATCCAATCAGACCCGCCAGCACAAACAACGTCGAGAGCTGCGCCATTCTCTGAACTACGTAGAGAGTTGTTGAAACCAGAAATGGATGAAGCATCCAACACGCTGCAGATACCAGCGCAATCGATCGTGCGGACTTTTTGTCGTACTCCAACGCGTCCAGAATTCTCTGGATCAGGACACCAAGCAGAGCTCCATTGATCAGGTGAATGACCAAATTGGTTCTCTTGAACGGCCAGGGGTCCGCTGGCCAGTTATTCGCATCGATCAGGAAAGTCAGTAGCGAGAGCGGTCTGCCTGTCGGACCAGAATGCCCGCCAAATACGAATTCTCTGAATGTCGACCAATCAGTAACGCCACCAAGATCGCCCAACGAGTCGAGGTTGCCGAGATCATCGAAAACAAAGGGGCCACTGAGTCCGGGGTAATAGGCGAAAATAGTGACAAGAAACAAAAACAACCAACTCCCTGCCAGAACGTATTTCTCCGCTAAGCCATTCGTTTGGTCTGTTTTGATGCTCATCTGCGTCCAATCTTAATGATAATTCGGTGCTGCATTCTAGCCTGACTGCGTTGCCCGGATCATCCGAGTGGTTCACCAATTTGCCACCCGCCACCGGGTGGCGCAAAATGGGGCAATGGTTGAACCCGCCGGAAAAATCTCCGCGCCGCCTGCACCGGGCATCGCGCACTACGAACAGCCCCTGTCGGAGCGTATGCGGACGTTTTTGCGGCTTGAATTCCTGTACCACCCGATGCTTCGCAACAGCGACAGAGACGATGGCTGGGCGACTCGGGCCACCCTTGCGACGCTGCTTGAAATTCTCGCTATCCTGTCGCGCGGCGATGTCCGAAGTGAGGTATTGAACGAACTGGATCACCAGCTCAGCGCACTGCGGCGCTTTCAAAGCCATACTGGCGTCGATGGTGGCCGTCTGGACGATTTGGTCAAGAATCTCGCCGAGAGTCGCGACGAGATATCCCGGATCGGGACGGGTTTCCTGCAGCCCCTCAAAGACAGCGAGTTCCTGAACGCGATCAAACACCGCAGTGCTATTCCCGGTGGTACCTGCGAGTTCGATCTCCCTGCATACAGCCACTGGCTGCGGCAGCCGATTGATCGGAGACAGCAGGACATGGCAACGTGGATTCAGGCTGTTCGGCCGTTGTGTGACGGTGTCAGTGAAGCACTTTGGCTGATCAGGGAAAGCGCGCAACCGCAGGCACAGAAAGCCATCAAGGGTATGTACCAGCACAACATGCAGAAAGATGGAAATTGCCGCTTACTGCGAGTTAGCCTGGCAGACGAGTCGTCATTATTTCCAGAGATCAGCGGCAGTCAGCACCGCTTTACCGTGCGTTTTCTGGAATGGTCAACGGTGGATAAACGTGCCATTCAGACTGCCGATGATGTGCCGTTTATGCTCTCAATCTGCTAATGCCGCTGCTGCAGTGCCGCGACCACCGGCATATCGGCCGGCAATAGTTCATCCGCATCAAGCGACTCCGCTGGCACCCAGCGTAACTCTTGCCCTTCCCGGCCAACCGGGTCACTGTTCCATTCGCTGACGATAAAGAACTCGATCGTCACAATCCGATCATCGTACTCATGACGAAGATTCATGAATGACGAGCAGACGGTCACTTCGATTCCGAGTTCCTCGGCGAGCTCTCTCGACAGTGCCTGCGGCGATGACTCACCGGGCGCGATTTTCCCACCCGGGAACTCCCAAAGTCCATGAAACGGACCGTCGCCCAGACGTTCAGCGATGAGTACCCGGCCTTTGGCATCGCACAATATTCCGGCGGCAACATCAAATTGATCTATCACCATCGAATCAGGCGTTCAGCTTGCCATGGCATTGTTTGAACTTTTTGCCTGATCCGCACGGACATGGCTCGTTGCGTCCAACCTTGCGACTACTTCTTACGAAAGGCTCTGCTGGCGGTTCCTCGGAACGCTGCTCTGCTTGCGGCTGCGTCCCCATCGCCGACGCCTTTGCGTGTTGAAACTTCATCGATTCGGGGGACTGTTTGCGCTCCGCCATCTCGTTGAGATCTTCTTCGCCCTGAATTCGAATTCGCGACAGAATACTGATGGTGTCGTGTTTGACTTGCTCCAGCATCAGGCCAAACATTTCAAATGCTTCGCGCTTGTATTCCTGCTTCGGGTTTTTCTGCGCATACGATCGGAGGCCAATGCCCTGGCGCAGATGATCCATTCCCGCAAGGTGCTCTTTCCAGTGATGGTCGAGCTGGCGCAGCATCACCTGCTTTTCAACACCCCGCATGAGTTCGGCCCCAATATTGCTGGCTTTCTTCTCGTAGGCCTTTGCCGCCTCGGCGATGCATCTTTCTGCAATGCCTTCGGCACTCAGCGTCTTGTCCTCGCGAACCAGGCGACCCACATCAAAACGCAAACTGTATTCCGATTCGAGTGCTTGCGTCAGGCCTTCGGCATCCCACATTTCGTCGAGACTGCCCGGCGGTATGTACTGTTCAACCGTGATAGCAACAACTTCCTCACGAATGGCAGCGACCGATTCTTCAATCTCGTCAGCATCCATAAGTTCAGCGCGTTGATGATAGACGACTTTACGCTGATCGTTCGCGACGTCATCGTACTCAAGAAGATTCTTCCTGATATCGAAGTTATGCGCCTCGACTTTTCGCTGCGCGCGCTCAATTTGCCGAGTCAGAAGCCTGCTTTCTATGGCTTCGCCTTCACGCATGCCAGCCCGGGACAACAGGTTCTTGGTGCGTTCCGGGTCGCCGAAAATTCGCATCAGGGTGTCTTCCATAGAAAGGTAGAACCTTGATGATCCGGGGTCGCCCTGGCGACCCGAGCGTCCCCTGAGCTGGTTGTCAATTCGGCGGGATTCATGGCGTTCTGTACCAATAATATGCAGTCCGCCGGCCTTGAGAACACCCTTATGGCGCTCAAGCCACTCCGCTTCGATAGCAGCTGTGTCAGCATTTTCCGGAGCTTCGGCAAGAGCCGCATCAAGGCTTCCGCCCAGAACGATATCCGTTCCGCGGCCGGCCATATTCGTCGCGATTGTAATCGCCCCGGCACGTCCCGCGTTTTGCACGATCTGCGCCTCACGCTCGTGCTGCTTGGCGTTCAAAACCCTGTGGTTGATGTTCTTTTTCTTCAAGAACGACGACAGGAGTTCGGAAGCTTCGATCGACGTTGTACCAACGAGAACCGGTTGACCACGCTCCTTGCAGTCGACGATATCTTCAACGATCGCTTCGAACTTGTCCTTTTCAGTCAGGTAGACCAGGTCGGCATGATCTTCGCGAATCATCTCTTTGTTGGTTGGAATGACTACGACTTCCAGACCGTAGATCGACTGAAATTCGAAGGCCTCTGTATCGGCTGTGCCGGTCATTCCCGACAGATTGTTATAGAGCCGGAAGTAATTCTGGAAGGTAATTGACGCGACCGTTTGGTTTTCCTGTTTAATCGAGACGCCTTCTTTCGCTTCGACCGCCTGGTGCAAACCATCGCCCCAACGACGTCCCGGCATCGTGCGTCCCGTGAATTCATCAACGATAACCACTTCACCGTCTTTCACAATGTAGTCCACATCACGCTGGTACATTGCGTGCGCTCGCAAAGCCGAATTCAGGTGATGGAGCAGTTTGATATTGCCGGCGTCATAGAGACTTTCACCCTCGGCGAGCAGTCCGGCTCGCGCCATCAATGCCTCAACCTGCGTATGACCTTCCTCGGTTATGTGCGCCTGCTTCGCCTTTTCGTCAACCGTGTAATCACCGCGTTTGAGATAGCGACAGTGTGCAACCTTGGCGATCAATTCGGTCATCGCAACATCGGAATCTTTCTTTTCGGCGAGCCTGATGGCTTCTTCCAACGTCATTTCTTCGGCATGTTCGCCACTGATTACGACGGTATTCGCAGGGATATCGTAGTTAACGGGATCGTCGGTCTCTTCGTGCTTCTTGAGCTTGGGGATCATCTTGTTGATCTGCGCGTACAGATCGGTACTGGACTCGGCCGGGCCGGAAATAATCAGTGGTGTCCGGGCTTCATCGATCAGGATCGAGTCGACCTCATCGACGATTGCGAAATTCAGTTCGCGCTGCGCCTTGTCCGCCGTCGAAAACGCGAGGTTGTCCCTGAGGTAGTCGAACCCAAGCTCATTATTCGTCGCGTAAGTGATGTCGCTCTGATACGCCGCGCGTTTCTCATCCGGCGTCTGACCACTTTGTGTCACGCCGACAGTCAAACCCAGAAACTCATAGATAGGACTCATCCAGTCCGCATCTCGTTTCGCGAGGTACTCGTTGACGGTCACAATATGCACTCCGTCGCCACTTATCGCATTGAGATAAGCAGGCAGCGTTGACATCAGTGTCTTGCCCTCACCCGTGCGCATTTCGGCAATATTGCCATCATGCAGCACCATGCCACCAATCAACTGCACGTCGAAGGGTCGCATGTGCATCGTGCGAACCGACGCCTCGCGGGCAACAGCAAACGCCTCGGGCAACAATTGCTCCAGCGTCTCACCGTCGCTATAGCGCTTTTTGAATTCGGCGGTCTTGGCTTTGAGGGCCTCATCGTCAAGCGCCTTCAGGCCCTCTTCGAGAGAGTTGATCGTTTTTACGGATTTTGCGTACTGACGCACCAGTCGTTGATTACGACTGCCAAAAATGCGTGTCAGGAAATTAGCCACCAAGGGCTCCTAGGGTCTGATCTGGAGAGGCCGCTATTCTAAGGTGTCGCGGGGGTTTTTAGAATCCAATGAGGCGATTTATGGGCAAAAAATACGATCACAAGGCCCTGGGGCAATGTCGATCAAGTCGATATCATTGGGGTGCTGCCGCGGACTTAATCTGCCGAATCGCGAATAAATTTGACTGGATTCACCCGGCTACCGTTGTGCAATACCTCGAAGTGCAGGTTTGGGCCTGTGGCGCGGCCTGATTCGCCCATCAGGGACACGACCTGGCCCTTCTTGACTTCGTCTCCGACGGATACGAGGTTTTTCGAATTGTGCGCATAGCGGGTTGCGTAGCCACTGCCGTGGTTGATCTCGACCATCATGCCGTAGCCGTAACGATCGGAGGACCAGGAAACGACACCATCGGCAACCGCAGAAATCTCGGCGCCCATCTTGCCGGCGAAGTCGACGCCGGTGTGATTCGCAGGTTTGCCGGTAAAAGGATCAGTTCGTTTGCCAAAGTACGACGACAGCCAGCCCGAACTCACCGGTCGACCCTGCGGATAAACCCGCTCTTTCAGGTTCTGATTCATCAGCACACCTTCGAGTACATCGAGCTGGGCTTCGCGATTATTCAATTGCGCGCCAAGCGTATTCATCGCGTCGAGCATATCTGGAATCGCAACATTTGATCCCGCCGCCATCGGCTCTTCAGGACCACCCATCGCCGGAGCCGAATCAAAATCAAATTCGCCGTCGTCAATGTCAGCCATATCGGTAAGTCGCCGGCCAAGCGCATCAAGACGAATCATGCGGGCGTTCATTTGTGCAACGCGGATAGATAATGCATCGAGCGTGTCTTCATTTTCCTGGCGAATGCCTTCAATACTGTCGCGCTGCTCCTGCAACTGGCCTGTCAGACCCTGAAGCTCATCCGCACTGACGCCGGAACCGGTGCGTGACGCATGCCAGGAACCGGCTGCAAATCCAGCACCAACAATTAATCCGGTAATGACTGCGATAGACAAACCGGCGCGAAAGCCGGTCAAATTCACTTGTCGGGGCGTACCGAACCCCTGACCAAAAATTACTACATTCATTCGGTGTGTCCCGGAAGCGTCCAGTCGACTGCTTCGTTCCTATGCAAGCTGCGAAAATACGGTTCAATCGCCCGTATTCGCTTATTCACGTTGTTGTAAACTTGCTGTCCCTTGCTCAATTAGGTGGCCCCGCTGTCTCAGGTTGCCCCAGAGACCGGTGGTTTTGCGACCCCGCCTCGCGACGAGTGTGCCCTTGTCGTGAGCGAAACTATGCATAATGTCGGAAATCATTACAAGGCAAGGCGCCGGGAACGGTGACCTTAGTCACCACAAAGAGGTTAAAAGCGCCGACTGCGTCACACTACCATGCCGTCCAACAAGCTCAAGAATTTGTTAAATCCCACTGCTGGCGGGGACTTAGGCGAGCTTATCAGCCGCGCTCGGCGTATGGGCGAGCTCACCGAAATACTCGCCAATGCTCTGCCCGAATCTGACAGAGGCGCAATTGTTGCGGCAAATGTGCGGGAGGACGGAGAACTTGTCGTGATTTGCGCGTCTTCAGCCTGGGCTTCTCGCCTGCGCTACGAAACTGAAACGCTGCTGGACGCGGCAACCCGCGCCGGTATCTCGGCTCATACTTGCCGGATTCGCGTTAGCCAGGACTAAAGCCTACGCGTACGAGGGCGTGGCATACGAGATCGGCGCTTTCCTGGAATCCTCGAAAGTAACTTCCTCCCAAGCTGATTCATCGAGAAGCATGGCTCGCATCAACTTGTTATTCAGGTCGTGGCCTGACTTGTAAGCACGCATCTCGCAAATCAGGCTGTGGCCTAAAAGATAGGCGTCACCTATCGCATCGAGAATCTTGTGGATGACGAATTCATTTGCGTAGCGAAGTCCATCTTCATTGAGAATTCGATAGTCATCGAGGACGATGGCATTGTCCATGCTGCCACCCAGGGTTAGATTTCGCTCGCGCAACGCCTCTACATCTCGCAAGAAACAAAACGTTCGAGCGCGACTCACCTCTTTGAGAAAAGACGTCGAGGAAAAATCGATAGTTGCATGTTGACTAAGTTTGTTAAAGACAGGGTGATTGAAGTAAACCTCAAAGTTCACCTTAAAGCCGTTAAATGGCAGCAGCTCAGCCCACTTATCGCCGTCCTCGACTCGTACCTTTTTCTTGATTCGAATAAACTTCTTGGCGGCATTTTGTTCTTCTATGCCTGCTGACTGCAGCAAGAAAACGAAGGGTCCGGCACTTCCGTCCATAATCGGAACTTCAGCTGCCGAAAGGTCAACATGCAGATTGTCGATTCCAAGCCCGGCCACAGCCGCCAACAGGTGCTCAACTGTAGCGACATTCACGCCGTCTTTTGTCAGTGTCGTGCCCAGCATTGTTTCGGTAACCAATGTCGGGTCCGCCGGTATATCCACCGGCTCGGCCAGATCGACGCGGTGAAAAGTAATTCCCGAATTCACTGCAGCCGGCCGCAACGTCATATAAACCTTTTCGCCGCTGTGGAGTCCGACGCCGGTGGCCCGTATGCTGGTTTTCAGAGTTCGTTGTCTCAACATTTCGTCGCGAAGATTACCATAAATTCGAATTAGGACCCAAAAGCCTTATTATTTCAATCTGTTAGATAACCGTTGGCAACTAATTCAGGAGATCAAGGCCCAGGGTTGGTCAGGTAGCCGGCCCGGATATTTCCGAGCCGGCAAAGCGGAGTTCCCTGCCCGGGCCTCAAGATCCCGAATTGCGTTTTTGATGGTCTTCGCCGCTCTCGTACATCCATGTACTACGCGGCACAGGCCATCCATGGTCTTCGCCGCTCTCGTACATCCATGTACTAAGCGGCATAAGACCATCCATGGTCTAATCAGCCTGGCGTCGCAGGAAAGCCGGAATATCCAGCAGCTCTTCCTGCAGGCCATTACTCTCGACGCCGTCACCTACCGCACGCTGACGCTGTACCGTAGGTTTGTCCAGCGTTTGATAGTTTGGCTCGGAATGCGCAGCCGGACGGCGAACAATACGCATTGGCGATTCGGCGTTCGCAGCCTGTTTTCCAAGCCCTGTCGCGACAACAGTAACGCGAATGCGATCCGTCATGTCAGGATCGATTACCGTTCCGATAACAACGGTTGCATCCGGTGAAGCGTATTCCTTGACCGTGTTGCCAACTTCCTGGAATTCGCCGATTGACAGATCCATGCCAGCAGTGACGTTGACGAGAATACCGTTTGCGCCAGCCAGGTTGATGTCTTCGAGCAAGGGGCTCGAAGCGGCGGCTTCTGCGGCTTCCCGAGCGCGATCTTCACCTGAAGACGTACCTGAGCCCATCATCGCCATACCCATCTCGGACATGACCGTGCGTACGTCGGCAAAATCGACGTTGATCAGGCCCGGCCGCGTGATCAGTTCGGCAATCCCCTGGACTGCGCCCTGCAATACCTCGTTCGCGGAACGAAAGGCGTCCAGCAAGGTTGTATCGCCACCGAGGACGGAGAGCAACTTTTCATTCGGAATGGTAATCAGAGAGTCGACATACTTGCCGAGTTCTGCAATACCATGCTCCGCGATTTGCATGCGCTTGCCGCCTTCCATTTGAAATGGTTTCGTAACAATCGCGACCGTCAGAATACCAAGTTCCTTGGCAACCTGAGCGACGATCGGTGCCGCACCTGTTCCGGTACCGCCGCCCATTCCGGCGGTGATGAACAACATATCCGCTCCCTCGATGACTTCCAGAATGCGATCACGATCCTCCATCGCAGCCTGCCGACCAATATCCGGATCAGCCCCGGCACCGAGGCCCTTGGTTATATTGCATCCGATCTGCAATGAGGTTTTGACGTGCGATCCCTTGAGCGCCTGCGAATCCGTATTTGCGCAGATGAAATCAACACCTTCGATACCGGTATTGACCATGTGCGCGACCGCGTTACCACCACCGCCACCGACACCGATGACCTTGATGACAGCGCTTGAGCTGTGCGCATCCATTAATTCAAACATTGAGTCTTCCTCCGCTTCATAAATAATTAGTGTTTCTGTAATTAAAATTGGCCCTTGAACCACGACTTCATGCGTTCCAGGATTTCCCCTAAACTGCCGCCGATCGGTGTGTTTCGCCGATCCCGGCGTGATAAATTTTCAAAGCCGTACAACAACAGACCAACACCGGTGGCGTGGATCGGATTGCGTATGACGTCCATTAGTCCCTCTACGTACTGTGGCGAACCGAGCCGCACCGGCATGTGGAACACCTCTTCGGCAAGCTCCACCGCACCTTCCATTTTTGAGCTGCCACCTGTGATCACGACGCCCGCCGCGATCAGTTCTTCGAATCCGCTGCGGCGTAACTCGTCACGAACCAGTCCGAACAACTCTTCGTAACGCGGTTCGACAATCTCAGCCAGTGTCTGCCGTGCAAGCCGGCGCGGCGGTCTGTCGCCGACGCTGGGCACTTCGATCGTTTCATCGGGATTGGCGAGCTGTGACAATGCGCAGGCATACTTGATCTTGATTTCTTCGGCGTACTGCGTCGGGGTGCGCATAGACACCGCTATGTCATTCGTTACCTGATCACCGGCGATCGGAATGACCGCGGTGTGCTGTATGGCGCCACCAAGGAAAACCGCAATGTCTGTTGTGCCACCACCGATGTCGACGATGCACGCACCGAGTTCCTTCTCATCATCTGTAAGAACTGCATAACTTGATGCCAGTTGTTCCAGGACAATGTCATCGACTTCAAGACCACAACGTTTAACGCACTTGACGATGTTCTGAGCAGCGCTCTCGGCGCCGGTCACCATGTGAACTTTCGCTTCGAGGCGGACACCGGACATGCCGATGGGCTCGCGTATGCCTTCCTGGTTATCGATGACGAATTCCTGCGGAAGGATATGCAGAATTTTCTGGTCCGCCGGAATCGCCACGGCGCGCGCGGCGTCAATCACCCGGTCAACGTCGCTGGCGCTGACTTCCGAGTCGCGAATGGCCACGATGCCGTGTGAATTCAGGCTGCGAATATGGCTGCCGGCAATGCCCGTGTACACCGAATGAATATCACAGCCAGCCATCAGTTCCGCTTCCTCCACCGCGCGTTGAATCGAATGCACAGTCGATTCGATATTGACCACAACGCCTTTCTTCAGGCCGCGAGATGGGTGAGAACCTATTCCGACTACTTCGATTTCGCCGTCCTCTACAACCTCGCCAACGATTGCCACCACTTTCGAGGTGCCGATATCGAGTCCGACAATCAAATTTTTGTCAGGTCGCTTTGACATTCAGTCCGTTCCTCTCGCTGCGAGCATTTCTCGCTCCGCCTTTTTCGGATCACCGACCGGAGTCTGTGATCCGCCTTTCCACCCGATGGTGAAACCATTGCCGTAGCGCATATCGACGTAGTCGATGTCCATTGCGCGACTCGTAATGATGTCCGCCACTACGTCCAGAAACAGGTCCGTTCGATCCGCTACTGCTTTTCGACCCAATCGGACTTCTATTCCGTTGCCGAGCGTCATTTCCCAGGACCCGCGCGCATCGAGGTGTACGCGACGGACATCCAGTCCCACGGGGATCAACTGCTCCCGGACGGCGAGGTAGCGTGTCGCGACCTCGGCAGAATGAATATCGGGGCCACTCAGGCGTGGCAGCTCCGCCGGTGTGTGCCGAGACTCGGTAATGAATAATTCGCCTCGCGTGTTAAGCAGGCCGCTTTCACCCCAGACGGCCGCCGGGACCTGCTCGGTCACAGTGATCAGAATACGGCTGGGCCAGCGCCGGGCAATTCTCGCCCGATCAATCCATGGCAGTGCCACGATCTGTTGCTGAATTCGATCAATGTCCGCACCCACAAAGCCTGCATCAATTTCCTCGCTGATCACCGCCTCGATTTGCAGCGCGGTAACACGCTGGAACGGGCCGCTGATTTCGATTGAGGTAATCTCCCGATCCAGCAGAGTCAATGTCACCTGATAGGTAGCGAAAACGATACTGGCTGCAATAAACGGCGCCAGAACTCTGCCAACCCGAATTCTCGGAAATTGAAATCGCTTTTGCGTGTTTTGCTTTCTTCTTTTGGCTTGCTTACGTGCCATGTGCAGCCACCTCAACAGTTGTCGACATTTCGTCCGATACGAAACTTGTTTCCAGAACCCGCCAGCACAAGTCATCGAATCCAATGCCGTCTTCGCGCGCGGCCATTGGAACAAGACTGTGGCTTGTCATACCCGGAACAGTGTTGACCTCCAGCACCAGGGGCTGGCCGTCTGCGCCTGTCATAAAATCAACTCGTCCCCAGCCGGTGCATCCAAGCTCTTCAAATGCGGCAATCGCGAGACCGGCGTACAAGGCCTCGTCCGTGTCGTTTGCTGTGCCCCTGCAGATGTACTCGGTGCGATCCGATTCATACTTGGCGCGGTAGTCGTAGAAGACGCGGGGCGTAACAATACGGATGCTGGGCAGCGCCCTGCCCTGCAGAACCGCAACCGTAAATTCGTCACCGCTGATACAGCGCTCAAGCAATGCGGTGTCACCGTATTGCAGCGCAACCTCAACCGCTTCCTGCAACTCTGCCCGTTCGAAGACCTTCGACATGCCAACGCTGGAACCTTGACCTGACGGTTTGATGATCAACGGATAGCCGATCTGATCCGCGGCAGCTGAGGCATCGACTCCATTTCGTACGACCGCGTATTCAGGCGTGGGTATTCCTGCGGCGCGAAACAGGTGTTTGCTGCGCACTTTGTCCATCGCTATGGCCGAGGCCATGACGCCGCTGCCGGTATAAGGTGTTCCCAACCATTGCAGCGCGCCCTGCAGTGCGCCGTCTTCCCCACCCGGACCGTGCAGTGCAATCCAGACTCTGTCGAAATTTTCGCTCGCAAAGTCGAGCATCGATTTTCCGGCCGGATCCCATGCGTATGCATCAACGCCTTTGGATTTCAATGCGTCAAGAACCGCCGCTCCTGTATCCAGGGATACCTCGCGCTCGCTCGATTCTCCGCCCAACATCACAGCGACGCGGCCAAAATCCGTCGCACTGCTGACTGTGTGTCGTTGATCTTGAAGAATCGTAGCGTCGCTCATTGTTTCGCTACCCCGACAATCTGCACTTCGTGAACCAGGTTGACGCCGGATTCATCGAGAACTGTCTGTCGAACATGCTCGATCAACTCTTCGATATCAGTAGCGGTCGCAGCGTCGCGATTAATGATGAAGTTCGCGTGTTTTTCCGACACTTCAGCACCGCCGATTCGATGGCCCTTCAGGCCAGCGGCCTCTATAAGCCGAGCCGAGTAATCGCCAGCGGGATTTCTGAATACTGAACCGCAACTGGGCAGCCCAAGCGGCTGCGTCTTTTTGCGACGCTCGAGCATCGCATTCATGTTTTCAATACTCGGAACGGAGTTCGCTTCAAAACGAAAAGTCGCGCCCAGAAACCACTCGTTAGCCGGTCCCGAAACACTGCGATAGCCGACCGTATACTCGCTCGGTGCTCTTTCATGAATCTCGCCGTTGCGATCGATAGTCCGTAGCGACTCGACCCGCTCCCAGGTTTCGCCGCCATGCGCACCAGCGTTCATTGCGAGTGCTCCGCCGACTGTTCCGGGGATGCCCGCGAAGAACTCGGATGGACCGAGTTCCCAGCGAATGCACTGCCTTGCCAAAGCTGTGCAGGGCAGCCCTGCGCCTGCCCGGACGAGATAGTGATCGAGGCGTTCGATGTCACGCAAGATTTTGGTCGCCGATATAACGACGCCGGGCAAGCCACCATCACGAACCAGAAGATTGCTGCCAACGCCATGCCAGAACAGCGGTGTATCCGCATCGAGCTTCGCGAGGAACGCTGCAAGATCCTCTATGCTGGCGGGCATGAAGAAAACCTCGGCGGGGCCGCCCGCACGCCAGGACGTGTGTCGGCTCATCGATTCGTTGTATCGAATTTCACCTTGCACAGTCAGCTCTCTCGCAGCGGCCATCATTTGTGCACCGTCAATACTGGATCTGCGCCAATGAGCTCAGGCAGTCCGGCCGCATAAGCGCCGATATCACCTGCGCCCATCGTAAGGAGAAGATCGCCGTCCTCTAACAAATCCAGGAGTACGGGCTGCAGGTCGTCCAAAGACTCTACGAAGACCGGCTCGACGGATCCCCGGCTTCGAATAGCTCTCGCCATCGCTCGACCATCCGCACCGGCAATCGGCTCCTCACCCGCTGCGTAAACGTCCAACAGAAGCAGTACATCGGCATCGGACAGTACGGTCGCAAAATCATCCATCAGGTCCCGCGTCCGCGAATAACGGTGCGGCTGAAATACGAGGACGACGCGCTTGCCCGGCCACCCCGAGTTAGCCGCTGACAGAGTCGCCGCGATCTCGGTCGGGTGATGCCCATAGTCGTCGACGATCATGACTGTGCCGGCAGCCGTTTGTACCTCTCCCAGTCGCTGAAAACGGCGATCGATGCCTTCAAACTCCAGAAGCGCTTTGGCCAGCGCGTCATTGCCGACCTGCAACTCGTCAGCTACCGCGATCGCCGCCAGGGCATTGCGTACGTTGTGCATGCCGGGCAGCTGAAGCTTTACGTGCAATACGTCGTCGCTGCTCTTGCGAACAACATCGAATTCACTCGTCCCCGCTGTGAATACGATGTTGACCGCGCGCACATCTGCATCGTCATTGGTGCCGTAGGTGGTTATCGATCGGCCAATATCTGCCAGCACATCATTGACACCCGCATCGTCCGTACAGACGACTGCCAAACCGTAGAACGGGAGATTATGAAGAAACTCGACAAAGCTGCTTTTCAGCTTTTCAACATCGCCGTCGTAAGTCGACATGTGATCGGCATCGATATTCGTCACGACCGCGAGCATCGGCTTGAGATGAACGAATGACGCGTCGCTCTCGTCGGCCTCTGCGACAAGGTAGTCACCCTGCCCCAGCCTCGCATTCGCGTCCGCGCTCTTCAGGCGACCGCCAATGACAAAGGTCGGATCGAGGCCGCCCTCTGCCAGGACGCTGGCCACGAGACTCGTTGTCGTTGTCTTGCCGTGCGTACCGGCGACGGCAACCGAGTAACGAAAACGCATCAATTCTGCGAGCATTTCTGCCCGACTCACGACGGGCATGAGTTGTTCTCTGGCTGTAGCAACCTCAGGATTGGTTTCATCGACCGCGCTGGAGACGACAACGGCATCAGCATCGCGAATATTGTCTGAAGCGTGGCCGATGAATACGGTCGCACCCAGCTTTTCCAGGCGCTTTGTTTGTTTGTTCGACTTCAGGTCGGAGCCCTGCACATCATAGCCAAGGCTCAACATGACCTCGGCGATTCCCGACATGCCGGAGCCGCCGATACCAACGAAGTGAACGCAATGAATTCGACGCATCTTCTTGATCATGCGACGCTCCCCGCCTGCTGAAGACAGAGCTCTGTAATACGACGCAGGGAATCGGGCTTTGCAAGCGAGCGGGCCGTTTCCGCTTTGCGCATCAGTGAATCGCGTGACTGCAACCAGTCGCGTAGCAATTCCGCCAATCGCAGAGGGGTCAACTGGCGCTCCTGAATAATGGCGGCACAACCCGCCTCTGCCATTGCCTGGGCATTTGCGGTTTGGTGGTCATCGACCGCCGCCGGGTACGGGACGAACAGTGCCGGAACACCGGCCGCACACAATTCCGCAACCGTCAGCGCACCGGCTCTGCAAACAACCAGGTCTGCCCATGCATATACGCTGGCCATGTCTTCGATAAACGGCAGCAACTCAACCTCGACACCATTTTCCTCATATGCATCTTTCGCCGCCTGCAAAGTGCGTTCGCCGCACTGATGCCGAACGACTGGCCGAACGTCGGCATCGATCAAAGCCAGCGCCGCCGGCACCGTGCGATTCAGGGAGAGCGCACCCTGGCTACCCCCGAGCACGAGCAAACGCAGTGGCCCCTGCCGATCGCCATAACGATCCGCTGGCGACGGCACTGCGGCGATATCCTCGCGAACCGGATTACCGACGGTTTCCGCGATGACACTGGAATTAAAACTGCCCGGGAAGGCTTGCAGCACAACCCGGGCAAGACGCGCCAGAAGA
>Ga0055584_100001814_pt1 | contig 21003 bp, 16 predicted proteins | sample OSDHelmetaG_FD_58716 | JGI IMG/M metagenome (GOLD analysis project Ga0055584, IMG submission 58716) | Pelagic marine sediment microbial communities from the LTER site Helgoland, North Sea, for post-phytoplankton bloom and carbon turnover... | ecosystem: Environmental > Aquatic > Marine >...
AGTTCTGTCATAATCGTTATAGTTTGACATCCGCTCGGGCCGATAAGTGAGAGCAGAGCCGTAATCTCTTCCGTCAAGTGGAAGAGTGACTCGGTGGTATCGCAACTCACTGGATGTCAAGGATGATCCGATGCGGACACATCAATGTTTGACTTTGTTCTTGTGTGGAGTCTTCTTGCTTGGAGGCATGAAGGCTTACGCTCAAACACCCGGAACGGGTTATGCAAACTTCAACTCTTATGCTCCGATAAATCCGGCGGGTGTTCCCGCAGGGTTCAATCCCTATCCGGCGGTCTCGCCGTTCGAGCATGCCTTCGACTCGACCTACAATGATCGAGGGATCTGGTTGAATGAGACCAGCAACGATATGCAGACCCACGGATACTTCCGTCTGGAATCGATCGTCGCCCGGTTCAAAGGACCAAGCTCCGACCCCATCGGTTTCGAAGGGTCTGTGATCAACGCTTTCTTTGATGGTGCCGCGGCAATTGATAATAATGAGTCGGGACCTGCAAGACTCGATACTGGACAAACACCGCTTCCCTTTGGGGATGGAAAAGGATTCTATCGAGATGCTGATTCTGGATTGATCGATGCCAGCCATGGTATCGGAATTCAGGGTGTCTGGGGTATCGAACGTCCAGATGGAATCAGCCTGGAATTGTCTGGTCTGTGGATTGGACACGATTGGGAAGGATCAGCAAGCGGTTACAGAATACGGCGATATGGGAATCCAGATGGTTTGGCAACCTCAGTGATCCGCGAATCAGATACCATCCCAGGACATATTAGTGCAGTCATTAATTTTGAATCGGGACCGGATGGATTGTTGGGATTGGATGTTATCGATCTCGATTCGATCACCGTCAGAAACAACGGAATCGGATTGGATGATGGGTCTATACTTGGGACTCGCCAACGTTTTGATTCGTACTTGGAAAAACGCATGCGATCCGAGCTGTACGGTGCTCAAGTGAACCTGATCAATACTCCGTCACGCAAAATGGGACCATTTACGGTACGACCAATGTTCGGGATTAAATACTTGCAGCCAACTGAAGAGTTTGCTGTGGAAGGGCACGACAGTGGTCTCGACTATGAATTGGCTGACGCTGAAGATGTTGTGCTTCAAGGGGGGATTGACGATATCGAGCAAATAGTGCGAGATCCTTATCGAGCCTATATCAATAGTAGCGCCGAAACACATCTGGGAGGTCCGGAACTCGGTTGGCGATATGCGGCAGGTGGTGACCATTTCCAACTTGTCGGTGAAACCAAGTTCGGCATCATGGGAGCCCGCGAAAAGACAGAACTCTGGACAAAAGGTCTCGGTCAGCCTTTCTTGTTTGACCAAAACACGACAAATCAACAAGGTGGATCAGCCGGAGAGGTCGATAACTTCAACCCGTTCTACGATCCTGAATTGGAAACCCAAGATACAGCGTCGACAAGCTATGTGACTCCCACTTTTCAGCAATCGCTCAACACGTCCAGTAAGCTTTTCGCATACATTCCTGTGGTCAGAAACATTGGATTGTTTCGCGAAGCCAACTTTAAAGCGGGATGGACCTTTCTCTTGATTGGTCAATTACAACGTCCCAATGAATCCATTCTGTATCAATCGGGAAATGGTGCCATTACTCCCGGGATTGACGAAATTGCTTATTCGACACCGGGTGGCGATCCCACGCTCACTCCTCAACTGAAAAAAGATCGTTCAATCTACTTCGTCAACTACTTCAACTTCGGTGTTGAGTGGGAATATTGATCGAGCGTTAAAAATTCCAGCATCGGAAGCGATTCCGATGGCGATACCGCCCGGCAGGTCGTTCCTGCCGGGTTTTTCGCTGCGCGGTCATTCTTTTTGAGAGCCGGGAGGCGGTGACAGGTCGAGCTGTGAAACGGCTTCTGCGTAGACAAGTTGTCCCGTGTAACCATCATAGAAGCTGACGATCACCTGGGGTTCGTCATACGCGACAAATTGATAGCCGCTTCCTTCAGGCTTGGCCGTTTTCATAACATTGTTGACAGAAACCACAGAGTAATAGGTACTCCGCAAGCGGTCGTACTTCACGTTGTCAGGAAAGCCGGCCACCCACTTGATCTGCACGGGACGCCCCTGGCTCTTCCAGTTTCCACCGAAAGGCATTCGGCCCGCTGTTCCGATGGGATGCGCGGTTGAGCCCATCGGTCCGACCATAAATTCCCAGATGTTGTCTGTCACGCGGACCGACATCGAGTTATGCACGTCTCCCGAGAAGAACATCACAGGTTTATCGATTTCATCAAGTGCATTCAAAACTTCCTCGCGCTCGTGAACGAACGACGCCATGCCGTCACCTTTGGGGTCGGCACCTCTTTCAGGAGCCACGTGATAAGCAGAGTGATAGATCAGCCACGGGTCGGGAGTGATCACGAACAAAAACTCCGCTTCACTCTCTCGTGCAGTTTTCAATAGCCATTGTTTTTGTGTCTCTCCCAATGCATAGATTTTGGGATCGCGGACGTTATTGAGATTCGTTTTGGAGCGTTCGCCGCGCGTATCGACCATCAAGAAATGACAATTGCCGACCTTCCAGTCCCGATAATGGTGTGTGCCGATTGAGTATTCCGCGTTCTCATCCGCTTTCAGAGGAGGGGCAATTTTCAGTGTGTTCTGGTCAACAATTTCGACCACTTCATACACGCCGGCATTCTTGGGTGGTTTGGGAGCCGCTTGTTTCAATGCTCCTCCCGGATAGGGGCCGATATGGAGTGTGCTGACTTGCGACAGTTTAAGTTGAGAAAAGTCGGCATTGGGATCGTGTAGGAGGTTACTTCCCTTTTCCATCTTTGCGGAGCCAAACTGAACCGGCGCATTCTGAGCGATTTGAGGATTGGCCCACCCCACATAATCGGACCACGCTTTCAGTCCATAATCGCGGATCAAATGCTTGCCGGCTTTGAGTCCCGGTTGTCCGCTGCCATGAATGTCCCAGCCAAGTTCGTGGTCATCGTAGGTAAAGATTGTCGGGACCGAGCGCGTCATGCGGGCAAAGGAACGTCCTCGACTCCAATAAAGTCGATAGTTGTTCCACAAACCGTCGAGAGTGCCGTCTCGATCTTCTTCGTAGATGGTGTCTCCATTCATGATGTGAAATTGAACATCGTCGCCATGATGTTGGAGCAGAGTGTCAAACGCGGGAGGAGATCCATATTGACCACCAGAACGAATCGGATCTTGAGAAGCACAACACCCGATACTGAAACACAGATTGAAGAGACCATTTGGATTGTGTGGTTTGTCTTGAAAGACGGTCGAATCGGGAAGCGTCCGAAATCGTGGCCAGGCATCGTGATAATCGATACGTGTGTCGGCCAACCGTCCATCAATCTCGATGGCATAATAATAAGTCGTAGCGGGTTTCAATTTCGTAAGGGTGACGGTCCCCGTCTGATCGTTGGCGGCATGGGTGTTCCCTGAAACTCCCGGTGATTCAGAATTAATCGGAAGGTGTGTTGAAAATCGAACAGTAAACTCGGTCGGCGTTTTTGTTCTGATCCAGACCGTCATCGAATGGGCATCCGGTTGTCCCAACATTGGCCCATGAGTCAGCCCGAGAGTTTCTGCAGGTGCGACATGGTTGGCGATGGGGTCGGGCCAGATTAGCGTCTGGGCAAATAGCGAGCTTGTGGTGAGAGCCGATATCAGAATGAAGGCCTTCGCGACTCGATGGTAGTAGCGTAAATTAATCATCAATTGATCCCGATGCGAAAATGGAGAGGCAGAACAAGAGTGGAATCTGCCACGCTATCCGCTCAAACCTGAATCGATCAACGAATATCTTCAAGGATTTTGGTTTGTCGCCCGACATGTCACTGTGCAAAATCTCACTTTGAAATTCCCGGGGGGCTACCCTGATTTTGAGTGACATTTTAGAAGTTGTCTGGATAGAATGATTGTGTTGCCCATCTCTCTTCTTGTCTTCGCGTTCTGCGACCAGAGTCTTAGGTAACGCTTTCCAACCTGACAGGATTCCCAGGAGAAGTATCGATGATTCGTCCCGTTTCGTTCATTTGCCGATGTGCCGTGGGTGGCTTGGTTTTGTTGATGGCCTTCAGCCTGTGGTCAACGACCCCCGTTGAGGCACAGAAAAAACGACCGAGCAAGCCCGCCTCGAAACTTCCCGTCGATGCTGACCCTGTCAAACGAGATGCTCCTGCCAAGGTGGAGTCGGAGACGTTAGATCAAGTTCGACAGTCGGCTGCGAAAATCGACCAACTGGTCGAACAGAACTACAAAAAATTCAAAGTCGAACCCAACCCCATGACGACCGACGAGCAGTTTCTGCGTCGGTTGTATCTCGATGCCAACGGCTCGATTCCCAATTTGCGTGAAACCAAAACATTTTTGACGAGTAGCAGTTCGACCAAACGTGAGCGTTTGATTGATTTTTTACTCGGTCGCGAAGGATATGTGGCTCATCAATATAACTACTGGGCCGACCTGCTAAGACCCATCGATCGTGAAGGACGTTTGCGTTTGATTCCCTATCAAACCTGGATCAAACAATCTCTTCGCGAAAACAAACCTTATGACCAGTTTGTGAGTGAGATGCTGACGGCGGAAGGAAAAGTCTGGGAGAATCCGGCTGTCGGATATTATCTGACCGACGATGGCATGCCGCTCGACAACATGAACAACACCATCCAATTGTTCCTGGGCACGCGAATTGGTTGTGCCCAATGTCACGATCATCCTTTCGATCGTTGGACACAAAAAGAGTTTTATCAGATCGCTTCCTTCACCGGTCAAATGGTCACTCGTACCACCGGCGAAGAAGGCAAAGCGTTCGGGCAGATGCAGAAGGAATTCCGATCGGCCACCGAAACAAACAGTGACAAGGTCAAGATGGACGGAGCGGAAGCTCGTTATGGAGTCGTTCAGAATCTGATTGTCGCCAATCGTTATAACGTCAGCGATGTTTCCTGGAAGCAACTCAAGCTTCCGAAAACCTATGCCTATGATGACGCCAAACCGGAATCGGTCGTTCAGCCGAAAACTCTCTTTGGCGAAAACTTGACCGTGAAACCCGGTGAATCTCGTCGCGAGGTCTTTGCACGCTGGGTCACTTCTCCAAAGAATCCTCGCTTTGCCAAAACCATCGCCAACCGTCTTTGGAAGCAGTTGATGGGCGTGGGGCAAATTGAACCGGTTGACGACATGGTGGATGGCACAGTTGCTGAAAATCCTGAACTCATGGCGTTTCTGGAATCTGAGATGATTCGCGTTGAATTCGATATGAAAGAATTCCTGCGCATCATCATGAATACCAAAACCTATCAACGACAAGCCTCCTCCAAAGAATGGGATCCGGCAGTTCCGTATCATTTCCCTGGACCAACACTCCGTCGCATGTCAGCCGAACAGGCTTGGGATTCACTACTCACGTTGGCCATTCCCGAACCGGATGCTTACAGCAAAGATCACTCTCGGGAATACGAAAATTTAATCAACGTCAACTTCTCGAAAGACAAAGCGGCCGACGTGCTCAAGAAAGCGATCGAGTTCGATGATAAGGTGGCGGGTGGGAAAGCCCGGACCGACAAAGAACGTCCCTACAGTTACGTTCCCGACAAAAGTACTTATCAAGGCAAGTACGTGCGAATGTTGCTCGGACGGGCTTACGAGTTACCTTCGCCTCTACCTCCCGGCCACTTTCTGCGGCAGTTCGGACAAAGTGACCGTGAATTGATCGGAGCGGCATCAACAGATGGTTCCATTCCGCAAATTCTGACGATGCTCAACGGACCCTCGACACACATGATGCTCGAATCGGGTTCTGAAATTTACGAGAACGTAATACGAGAACCGAGCGAACTGGATCGAATCGATGTGATCTTCCTCAGTATCCTCAATCGCCAGCCCACCAGCGAAGAAACGAAAATCGCTCGACAAGAAATCAAGCGAGCTGGCAACGCCGGTTACGGCAATGTCATCTGGGCTCTGGTCAATACCCGTGAATTTCTGTTCGTCCAATAAAAAACTCGCAGGAATTTTGCAAGCAATTTTCATACACCCGTTCCAAAAGAGTAATCGACATGAAACAGCTATTTGATCAATTCGACGATCCGACTCGTCGATCGTTTATGTCTTACGCGGCCAAATCTTTACTCGGCGTTTCCATGATGCCCACCATGGGGGGTATTGTCTTGGGAGCCGACGAAAAGAAGACCGCCAAAAAACTTCCCGGCGGAGGCACTGCCAAGAATGTCATTTACCTCTTCATGGAAGGGGCGATGAGCCATCTGGATACCTTTGATGTCAAACCAAAGTCGCAGGGCTCAGGCACCACGCAAGAAGTCAGTACGGCTGTTCCGGGGATCAAGATTGGTGAGCATTTCAAAGACTTGCCCGCTTTGATGAAAGATGTCGCCCTCATCCGTTCCATGTACACAGCCACGGGCGCTCATCGTCCAGGTCGATACCTCATGCGAACCAGTTACGAAGAGATTGCTTCGATCCGTCACCCTTCATTAGGGCCGTGGGCACAAACCTATTTTGGCAAACGGAACAAGACGCTACCCGATAGTGTGATTATTTCTGGTGGTTCGCAACATCCCTCCGCAGGTTTTATGGAAACCCGTTTTTCTCCACTGCCGATTGCCAATGCTGAAGAAGGATTGCAAAACTCGGCCTCTCCCGAGTATCTCAAAGATCGAGACTTCAATACGCGAATGACCTTGATTGATTCCTTCGATGCCAAGTTTCGTAAAAAGTACGATCATAAAGAAGTGCGCGCTTATACCGACTTCTACAAGGAAACCGTCGCGCTGTTGAAGAGTTCCGATTTGGAATCTTTCGACATCACCAAAGAACCTGAAGAAATCCGCAAAGCGTACGGCGAACACAAATTTGGACAAGGGGCATTGCTGGCTCGTCGCTTGATCGAAAACAACGTTCGCTATGTGGAAGTTGTTTCGGGTGGTTGGGACGATCACAACAACATCTACGATGAAGATCAATTGCCACAACGTGTCAATCATCTCGATCAAACCTTGTCAGCTCTCATCAAAGATCTGAAATCGAAAGGTCTCTTTGACGAAACACTGATCGTGTTGGCGACAGAGTTTGGTCGCACGCCCCGAATCAGTGATCGTGCCGGTCGCGATCATCATCCCGCTTCGTTTTCGTGTGCGTTGGCAGGAGCCGGCATCAAAGGTGGGCAAGTGATCGGTAAAACCGATGATGAAGGTGGCACGGTCGACGAAGACGGTGTCATGCCGGCCGATTTGAACGCCACCATTGCTCACAAGATGGGGATCGATCTCGCTGCCGAGATTTATTCACCGTCCGGGCGTCCGTTCAAAGTCGCACACGATGGTGAAGTGATCTCAAAACTCGTCTGATCATGAGATTTGCAGATTTGAACCTTACCGCTTGATTCGTCGTCTCTTGCGCGGTCTCATAGTAGGCCGAGAGATTGGTCGGGGCGATGTCGTCTGCTGAATCAATCAAACACACGAACATACAGCTTTCTTCCACACATTTCCAAGAATCTGGTCATCATGAATTTTACACTCCATCGCTCGCGCTGGCTGATTGCCGCTTTGTTGTTTGTCTCTTTGACATCCTCGGCGTTCGCCGCCAAACGACCCAATATTCTCTTCATCTTCACTGACGATCATGCACCGCATGCGATTGGTGCTTACGAAGGTTGGTTATCGTCGGTCAATCCGACACCCAACATCGACAAACTCGCCAAGCAAGGGATGCTCTTTGAAAACAGTTTTTGCACGAACTCAATTTGTGGACCCAGTCGTGCGGTCATTTTGACTGGCAAGCATTCTCATAAAAACGGCTTCATGAACAACGGGAACAAGTTCGACGGCGACCAGCAAACCTTTCCCAAGTTGCTGCAAAAATCAGGTTATCAAACCGCCTTCTACGGTAAATGGCACCTCAAAAGTCAGCCGCAGGGCTTTAACGATTGGAAAGTCTTGCCGGGGCAAGGACTCTATTACAATCCAGATTTTCAAACTGCCGAAGGCAAGATTCGCGTTGAAGGCTACTGCACAGACATCGTGACCGACATGGCCATCGACTGGCTCAAAAATCGGGATGATGAGAAGCCATTTATGTTGATGTGCCAGCATAAAGCACCCCATCGAAACTGGATGCCCGCGCTGCGTCATCTCCATCTGTACGATGACATCAAAATCCCCGAACCCGCGACATTGTTCGATGATTACAAAGACAATGCTTTCCCGGCACGTGCTCAGGAACTCGAAATCGATCGGCACATGGATCTCAATTACGACCTGTTCGTCGATTTGACTCCCGAATTTTCTCAACCCGCCTCTCAGGCACGGCAAGATCGCTCTGCCTGGATGAATATGAAACGCATGTCACCCGAGCAAATGAAAACGTGGCGTGATGCTTACGGCCCCAAAGATGCCGAGTTTCACAAAATGAAACTGACCGGCAAAGATCTGGTCCGTTGGAAGTACCAGCGCTACGCGAAAAACTATCTGCGATGCGTCAAAGGGGTTGACGAAAATGTCGGTCGTCTGATGAAGACGCTCGAAGAGCAAGGCATCGATGATAACACGATTGTAATCTACTCTTCGGACCAGGGTTTTTATATTGGCGATCATGGTTGGTATGACAAACGCTGGATGTACGAAGAGTCGCTAAAGATGCCTTTCATCGTGAAATGGCCCGGCGTCACTCCCGCCAACTCTCGCAATCGATTGATGATCCAGAATCTGGACTACGCCGAGACGTTCCTCGACATCGCCGGAGCCGATATTCCAGCCGACATGCAAGGCCGCTCTTTGGTCCCGTTACTCAAAGGGGCAACACCCAAAAAATGGCGCGATAGCATCTATTATCACTATTACGAGTATCCCAGCGTGCACATGGTCCCGCGTCATTTCGGCATCCGCACCGATCGCTATAAATTGATGAAGTTCTATCAGTTCGGTGACGTGTGGGAATTCTATGATCTTGCCGAAGACCCGGACGAGTTGACGAATCAGTACGGCAATGCGGAATACGCAGATACGATTGCCGACCTGAAGAAACAACTGAAAGCGTTACAGGATCAATACGAAGACGACAGTGATATTTCTGAGAAGCCTCAGGAGTGGCAAGACAAATATCGGATCGATTGAGTTGGTCAAAGCGTTACCGTCTCCTCTCCCGAAAGACATCGTCATGTTGAAGAGTCTGGGAAGTACAATGTTTCTCTTCGGGCTGGGATCGATTCTGCTGAATCTCATCCACGTTGAGTTTCTGTTAATGATGTGGGTCGACATGTGGGGACCGGAAACCGGTTGGGCCATCCGCATCGGCATGATCGTGGTGGGTACATTGCTTTGGTTGTTCGGCCCCGCCGCTCACGAATGATTTTTTCAATTCCAATGCGGCTCCACCTGGCCGAAGCAGAAGCCAGGTCGGTCGATGTCAGCGGTTGATTTGCAATATGTGGAAGTATTGGGCGGTCAGAGGTCAGGAGTCACGAATGAACTCAAAACTGTGTGTCGCGGTTTTGCTCGTGCTGGGTTCTCTGGAATCGGGTTGGGCGCAGCCTCCCGAAATTCAGAAAAACTATATCCAGCCGCTGCTCAGAGATTTTGACGTGAATGGTGTGAACAGGCAGGCGTTGGTGTTCCTGCCCAAGTCCACGCTGAAGAATCCGTCAGCGGTGGTTTTTTGTTTTCATGGATCAGGAGGAACGATCCAGAAGGCTGCGAAACAGTTTTCCCTCCAAAAACACTGGGGGGAAGCCATTGTGGTTTACCCAGCCGGGATGTCCATCACCATGCGTGGAATGGAAAAATCGGGATGGGTGTTGGAGATGGACGAACAGGGGAAGAATCGCGAGCTGGCGTTCAACGACGAAATCTTGTTTGTTCTGCGGCGCGAGGCCAAAGTCGATGAACAGAGAATTATCGCGGCGGGACATTCCAATGGAGGTTTCCTCAATTATTTCCTCTGGAAAAATCGGAGTGATTTGTTTGCTGCAATCGCCCCCTGTGCCTGTTTTGCACGCAACGATTTGAATGGTCTCACCGCCAAGCCGGTCTTTCATACGGCAGGGCGAACCGATCCACTTGTCCCACTCAGCAAGCAGCTGGAAACATTCCAGAAAGTGAAAGAGATCAATGCCAGTCAGGAAGGGCGACCGGGCAAACGGCAAGGTGTTCGCATCTTTCCGTCAGCAACAGGCGCACTGACAGTGTTGTATGTCCATCCAGGAGGGCATGGCTACCCGGAAGAAGCTGGCCCCATGATCGTCCGTTTTTTTAAGGACATCAACAAGGACTGAGAAAATCAGAAAGCCTCGCTTAGCTGCCGGGCATTGTAATGCCATCCCCTATTGAATTCTCTGTGTTCTCGATAGAGGTCGATCAGGGTGTCTTCGACCAGGTAATCTTCCAGGGCGGCTCGCAGGCAAAGTAAGCGAGCAACGCACAAATTGTGGCACCGATTGAGACAGGAAGACTAATCGATTGCATCAGAGGTATCACAGGCAGAAAAAGATCCCACTGCATCACATAATGTATTCCCCACAGCGACGAACCGGTCACCATGGCTGCGTTGGCAGCCCAGCGATTTTGTGGGCGAGAATAAAGACCAAGCATGAGTGGTACGAACAAGCCAACCAGTGTCAGTGAGTAGGATTCTTCCAACAGTTCAAAAGCATTCTTCCCCAGAAATGCGACACCCAAGCTGCACACAGCCACCAGCAGCACTGCCAGACGATTGCTGCGGAGAGTGTCGGAGAAACCAAACCGCGGGAAAATATTCTGAGCGAGAACTGAGGCGGGTGAGAGAATTGCACTATCGATGGTCGAAAGAATTGCGGACAGCAAGGCGACCACAAAAATGACGGCGACGACAGGATGCAGGAACGAGTGTGCCATGGCGGGGAGAATGTCTGAATCAATTTCTGCCGGAAAGAGTAGATTACCCGCCAATGCCAACATCAGAGGAATCGCTCCAAAAGAGAGGTAGGCAATCCCGGCGATCATGCAGGCGCGTTTGGCGGTCTTCTCGCTATTAGAAGCAAAGACACGCTGCATGAGATCCTGACCAGGGACACTTCCCAATGAGCCAATCAAAAACAAACTGATCCATTCGACAAACTCTGCACCATCTTGCGTAGGAATTATGACCAGCATTTCCGGGTCGGTTTCACTGCCCAATCGCGACCAGCCCGAAGCCACCGATCCGCTTCCCAGCTCCATAAGGACAACAACAGCGAGCACAATGAGTCCCGCGAGAATCAGAATGATCTGAACGGCGTCGGTCAATGTGACCGACCACATCCCTCCCATCAGTGTGTACCCCGTCCCGATGGCAGCGACCAAAACGAGTCCAACTTCAAACGGAATATCAAAAAACAGATTGAGCATTCCGGCAAGGGCTGTAAATTGTACGGCGATCCAGCCGAAATAGCTTGGAACCATGATGATCGAAGACAGTAACTCTGCCATTCGGCCGAATTTCCGTAAGAAAAAATCAGGGACCGTCAGCAACTGCATCCGCCACATTGGTGCTGCGACGAACAAGCCGGAAAACAATAAGCAGAAACCAGCTCCGAAGGGGTCGATGGCGACGGCCCGCAATCCTCCGCTACGAACTTCGTCAGCCGCTCCCAGAATAGTGGCGGCACCGAACCAGGTCGCGAGCAACGTCATCCAGGCGAGTGATAAAGGTAATCGTCGTCCCGCGACCAGAAAGTCTTCGGCATTGTGAATTCGTTTCTGTGCAAATAGCGCAATGATATACATCCCAATCAAATAGCCGATCATGCATACGGCAAGCAACCATTTAAGATTCTGATCAATGGTCATATTGGGGTCGCAGAGTGAAATTCGATCTGTATGTGGGAAGGATTATCACAACCGAAACAAATGAGAGAGAGGGCTATCAGGTCCGCATTGTGACTATATGTTGCTCATGACAATTGGAGTTAAGTTTGGGGAGCATGCCAAGAAGATTCATCCTCTCAACTTGGTCCCGATCATGAAGACAATGATTCCCACAACAGTCAGCATAGGCATGTAGATCAGTTTGAACCCGAAGTTCAACTGCCAGATGATGAGCAGTGGCAGGAAGACGAGCGTGATGAATTGGAGACTGATACCGATGTAATGTTTCATGGATTCTGCATCAAGTTCAAAAGATAGCCGCGAAAAAAAGGGACGTGTGAAATCTGATCACACGCCCCTTGGATATTATCTTGAAGTGAAAATTACTCTTCGAACACACTTGGCTCGTATTCGAGGGTTCCCAGATCGGTCACTTTACCACCTTTGACGGTCACTTCCAGTTTCTTCTCCAAGTAACCGGATTTTTCGTGCCAGACTCGAAAAGCGTGAGTTCCGTCGGGAAGCTCTCCGATTTCGAATTCCCCTTTGTCATTGGTTACTGCTGCGTAGGGGTGATCAACAACCATCCACCAGGCGGTCATCCAGGGGTGAATGTCACAGCCTACTTTCATTGGCAAAATGTCCGGGCCATCGAACGTGACTTTGGTTCCATCACCGGCAGCCGTGTTAGGAGCGACAAGAATATTCTGTGGTGTGTTACGAATCGGATAGGAGTGGAAGTTATGAGCGACACCATCAGAAGAAATGACTTCGACTTCCTGATCGGTCCGCACGATTTGAGCGTGAGGAACAAAGCGGCAGTTTTTTTGATCAAAGATCAATGTCTTCTTCTCTGAAGGTTCGAACTTCGCACCTGCAGGAGCTGCTTTCATATAGAGGAATACGTTGGCAATGCCGGAATTATCTTGATTCACTACAAAATCGTTCTTCATCAGGTCTTGTGCGGCACAGACCGCAGCATCCTTGACGCTGGAATCACCTTTTTTGACCTGAATCACAGGTGCAGGAGCTTTCCCTTTCAGCTTGATGGTCCCTTTAACGCCGCCAGCAGATGCGATGGATGCAGTCAAACAAACGATCATCGCAGTCGTCAGACAAATTCTGTTCATGGTGTCCTCTCAGTAGTTCTCTGGGAAATGAGTTTCTCATTGGCCGGTTGGCCGGGAGGGAGGGAAGGCAATATTCGCCTCTCTGTTTACTATAGGGCATTACACTGTGTCAGAAAAGCGTTCACTTTGTCACTTTTTGCCTTCGACCAATGAAAAAAGGGCGATTTCAGAACGGAATTTGTTGAAACGGTCCGCGAAAAGAGACAGAATACAGAAAATGTAATTATGAACACTACTCTCCGACGAATTCCGGTGTGTCCCCTATGCTGGCTAAACTCTTTACCTATTCGCTGTTCGGAATCGATGCCAAACCCGTTGAAGTCGAAGTTGATATCTCTCCCGGTGCGATGCCAAAAACGATTCTTGTCGGCTTGGCGGAAGCCGCCGTCCGTGAAAGTACGCACCGGATTGAAAGAGCGATGGTCAATAGTGGCTATCACCGGCCCATCGACCGCATCGTCATCAACCTTTCTCCCGCGGACTTACCCAAAGAGGCGGCCTCATTCGATTTACCCATTGCTTTGGGAATGCTGACGGCCAGCAGTCAGTTGGAGTCGGATCGATTTGACGATTTCGCCGCGGTGGGAGAGTTGGCATTGGACGGATCTTTAAGACCCATCAAGGGAGCACTTTCGATGGCGCTCGCCGCGCGCGAGCAAGGCAAGACGGGCATCGTTGTGCCTGTCGCCAATGCCGAGGAGACCGCGGTTGTTGAAGGTCTTCAGGTGTTCGCCGTCGATAGTCTTTCGGAGGCGGCGGGTTTCTTTTCGGGACAACTCGATATGACGCCGGTCGATTTCAGTTGGGAGACCGCCGTGACAGAGCAGGGAAGTTACCCGGTCGATTTCTCGGATGTGAAAGGACAGGAACAGGCAAAACGTGCGGTGACAGTGGCCGCTGCGGGGGCCCATCATTTATTAATGATCGGTTCGCCGGGATCGGGGAAAACATTGTTGGCGTCTCGCTTGGGAACCATTCTTCCTTCGTTGTCGTCGGATGAAAGTCTTTCGACAACGCGAATCTATTCGGCTGTCGGACGGCTCGATGAAGGTCAATCGCTGGTCCTTCATCGTCCGTTTCGATCACCCCATCATACGATCTCAGAAGCAGGGTTGGTGGGTGGTGGGAGCACTCCCGCACCGGGAGAAATATCACTCGCACATAACGGCGTGCTTTTTTTAGACGAGTTGCCGGAATTTAATCGACGCACCTTGGAAGTGATGCGTCAGCCGTTAGAAGAAAATTGCGTGACGATCAGTCGGGCCATCGGCTCGGTGACGTTTCCCGCTCGTTTGATGTTGATAGCCGCGATGAATCCTTGTCCTTGTGGTTATCGGGGAGACCCTAAACGAAACTGTAATTGCAATCCGATTCAAATCGAACGGTATGTCAGCAAGATTTCCGGGCCGTTGATTGACCGGATTGATATTCACATTGAAGTCCCGCCAGTCCCTTTTCGCGAATTGACAAACGCCAAAGAAGGAACGAACTCTGCCACCATGCGGGAGCGTGTCCTGGAAGCCCGAGATCGGCAAGCACATCGCTTCCAGGAGGAACGCGATCAACTCAATGGGAAAATGGCTCCGCGACAGATTCGCAGTTTTTGCAAACTGGATTCCGAGGCTGAGTCTTTACTGAAAACAGCGATGGAGACGATGGGTCTATCGGCTCGTGCTCACGATAAAATCCTGCGTGTCAGCCGAACGATTGCCGACCTCGACGGAAGCGACGACATCACCGCCATCCATCTGAGCGAAGCGATCAACTACCGGACATTGGATCGTGCGGGTTGGTCGTGACGTTAATTTTATGATCGCCACAAAACCACGAAATGGCACAAACATAAGATGGGGACACATCAACCAGTTATGCGACATCGTTCGGCAGATCAGTTACGAGATTCACTGTTATCATCGGAATGGTCATTTGGAGAAGGTCTATGAAAATGCATTGGTCAATCGATTGAAGAAGCAAGAGATTCAAGTCGAACAGCAATTTCCGCTTACGGTTTATGACGAAGACGGCACCGAGCTAGGTGATTATTTTGCGGATCTATTCGTCGAAAATAGATTGATTGTGGAACTCAAAGCCTGCAAAACCATCGATGATTCTCACGTTGCGCAACTTCTGGGTTATTTGAAATCGAGTCGCGTGCAGACAGGCCTGCTGATTAATTTCGGTGCTCCGAAACTGTCCGTTAAGAAGTATCTGATGAGCCACTCGTCATGATCGATGGAATGGATTGATGGCCACAAAAAACATAAAAAGGCACAAAAATAAGTATAGTGATGTCTTGCATAGAGGCGGTGCGAGGCGATCAATTGAAAGCGAGTCAACATAATGGCATTGCCGAAATTCAAAGGTGAAAAAGAGTTTCGTGAAAGGATTGTTCACACGCTATCGATAACTCGATGCTAGAACCTCGAAATCACATGGAAGGGAATTAAGATCTCCTAATCTACCTGCCTGCTTACGCACGTCTCTTGTTCTCACATTGACTCTTTTCTTTTTTTGTGCCTTTTTATGTTTTTTGTGGCTATAAAAAATTCCCCCCGGTCTGTTCCATCAGCTGATTGAAACTCCGACAGACTCGCCAGCCCTTGCTTATTCTGAAAAATTGACCAAGATCTTTGCTGTGGCTAAAAGACAATCAACAACTCTTTTCAGGTTGAACTGAAGATCCACTTTTTTCAGATAGAGAGAACACCTTGATCACACTACCTCGCGCTCGCCATTGTTTTGCCTTGATCTTGATATTGCTGCTCCCCATGGTGCTCAGTGCGGCTCCCGAGTCGAAACCGATCTCTTGGACTCTCGGTCCAACCGGACTTCGAGGGTGGGCAAGATTCGAGAAAATGTCGACCGCGAAAGCCCGCGAGATTGAAATCAGCGAAGTGGAAAAAGGTTCGCCCGCCGATGGACTTTTAGAGGTTGGAGATATCATTCGCGGAGTGGGCAATTCGGCATTCGATGGTGATGCCCGGATTCAATTTGCGAAAGCGATCACTGACGCGGAACGGCACAAGAATCGTGGGGAACTCAATCTGCTGTTCAGACGGAAGGGACGCGAAGATCGAGTCACACTCAAATTGCAGGTGATGGGTGACTACAGCGAGACCGCTCCGCTCAATTGTCTCAAGTCGCGGAAGATTCTCGAACAGGGTTGGGACAGACTGGCCAAGCAAATGGAGAGTGCGCCGACCGAAGGACACATCATCACCCGATCCATCAATGCCTTGGCTCTCTTGTCGAGTGGCGAGAAAAGATACGATCCATTACTTCGAGAACAGGCAAAAATTCTCTCGGAGTACAATCAGTCTACCGGCGTGAGAACCTGGCAATACGGCTACGTCAATCTCTATCTGGCAGAATACACGCTCGCAACCGGCGACAAGAGTTTCGTCGAAGATGGACTCAAGAGAATGACCAAACTGATCGTTGATGGTCAAAGTGCGGTTGGTTCCTGGGGACATTCGTTTGCCGATCCGAATACGGATCGACTCATCGGATACGGGATGATGAACGCACCCGGCATCCCTCTCACTTATTCGCTGGTTTTGGCCCGCGAAGCCGGTGTCGAAGTCGATGGGCTCGATGAAGCGATTGACAAAAGTGCGATGTTGCTCCGCTTTTATGTCGGCAAAGGGTCAATCCCCTACGGCGATCATGCTCCTTGGATTCAGACACACGAGGATAACGGAAAAAATGGAATGGCGGCGGTGTTGTTCGATCATCTCAAAGATCGGGAGGCTGTCAAATATTTTTCAAGTATGTCGGTTGCCTCTCACGGCGAGGAACGCGAGATCGGACACACCGGCAATTTTTTCAATCTGACCTGGGCGCTTCCCGGAGTCGCGCGGTCGGGAGCCAATGCGACCGGGGCCTGGCTGGAAGAATACGGCTGGTATTTTGACTTGGCCCGACGATGGGATGGTACTTTTGGCTATCAAGGTCCACCTCGTGGAAACCGAGAAGCCTATGATGGCTGGGATTGTACGGGCGCTTATCTGCTCGGATACAGTCAATTCTCTGGTCACACCTACATCACAGGACGCAACATCAGCAGCGAGACTCAGATCAGTCGAGACACTGCCGAGCAACTCATCGATGATGGGCGCGGCTGGTCTAATCTCGACCGCAACAGTTTCTACGACAAACTGAGCACTCAGCAACTGCTCAAGCGTTTGTCGAGTTGGTCACCCGTTGTGCGGGAACGTGCGGCCTCCGCGCTGGAACGACGGAAGCAGGAGGATGTGACAGACGATCTCATTGCACTACTCAACTCAGTCGACATGAACTCTCGTTACGGAGCCTGTCAGGCATTACGACTTCAACGAGGTCGAGCTGCTAAAGCTGTTCCTGAGTTACTCAAGGCATTTCGGTCCGACGATCTCTGGTTACGAATTCTCGCAGCGGAAGCTCTCGCTTCCATGGGAGATCAGGCAAAATCCGCGATCCCTGTGATGTTGAAGCGGTTGACCGAGAAACCGTCTTCTGAAGATCCTCGCAATATGGAGCAAAGATATCTCTCCATGGCGCTCTTTAACAAACGAGGTGGCTTGTTGGGGCGTTCACTGGAAGGTGTTGATCGCGAGATGCTGCTTGATGCTGTCCGTGCGGGATTAACGAATCAAGATGGTCGGGCACGAGGGAGTCTTTCCAGCGTCTATCAGAACCTCTCCTATGAAGAACTTTCTCCATTGCTACCTGCCATCAAACAAGCCGTTGTCGAACCTGCACCCAGCGGTATCATGTTCGCTGATGGAATTCAAATGGCCGGCTTGGAACTCTTTGCACAAAATAAGGTCGATGAAGGAATCGAACTTTTAGTTGACTATGCCCGCAATCAAAAGAAGCACGGCAGCCAAAAGCGGATTGTCGATGTGATGAACTGGCTCAAACAATATGGCGTACATGCTCGCCGTGTGATTCCGCAACTGGAATCGATGGCAACTTATTTTGAAACCGGCGAAGAAAACTTTCCTAAAAATGTGAGCATGGAGAAAGCAAAAGTCGTTCGTGAGACCATCAAGGAAATTGAGGGACTCACGAATGAGCCTCAGTTATTGAAACTGAATTTGTAAACTTTCACGTTTCATTATTTTACACGCCCACTTCACTCATGAGATAAGCCGGGCTACACAGGTCGGCAATCGAGTCGACAATTACGTCCGGCTGATACCCATAATCGCTCAGATCAGAGATCTCGGTGCCTCCCGAGAGGACCAGGACTGTGCGATAACCCATCTCCACGCCCCCCAGGATATCGGTTTCCATTGTGTCACCAATCATTGTCGTTTCGGCAGCCGTCAGGTTCAGTTCCTTGCGGGCGGCTCGCATCATGATAGGGCTCGGTTTGCCGACGCTGAACGCTTTTTTCCCGGTGGCGGATTCAATCATGGCGACAATGGCTCCACAGCCGGGTCGTAAGCCGTATTGAGTGGGACAGTTTGGATCGAGGTTGGTGGCGATCAGTTTTGCCCCCTTCTCGACCATGCGAACGGCTGTCTCGATCATTTCAAAATTGATCGAACGCCCCTCTCCAACGACGACATAATCGGGGTCGTGATCAACGATGGAGTATCCATTGCGGTGTAATGCGTGCAGCAAGCCACCTTCACCGATGACATACGCCGTGCCGTTCGGTTTTTGGTGAGCGAGAAATCGAGCCGTTGCCATGGCGCAGGTAAAGATGTGTTCTTCCCCGACATCAATGCCCATGCGGCTCAGCTTGGTCGCGACGTCTCGTCGCGTGCGTTGAGAGTTGTTGGTCAGGAACATAAAAGGAATCTGTTGTTCCATAAGAGATCCGATAAAGCGGTCTGCACCAGGAATCAGTTCACTTCCGCGGTAGATCACACCATCCATGTCGATCAGAAAACCGTTAGTCATTATAGCCTCAGCGATTGATAGAAATTCTGAGAGTCCCTCGTGCTGAGCGCGGTTCGCGGTGGGTAGTCTCCTTCAGATTGGGCGAGATTATCATTGAATCGGTTACGCAACGGTCGTGCCAACTTGAATATCGTATGGGCTGTCCTCCCGTTTCACGGCACGTAAAAAACCATGCGAACCCGAAAAAAACAGGGTGAAATGAATCCAGTTGATTGTCGTAGAATGGTCCGTTTCACGGGGGTAAGTCGCCGTTTCAGGCAATTCTGTACTGCGTAGTTTGCTGGCATTTGTGTACGATCAGGAATCGCGCGAGGCCGCTGTTGCGAGAAACTTCATCAAGCATTGATGCAGAGTTTAAATCGTGAAGATCATCGAACCTCCGCCATACTCACTCTGTCACAGACTGCATAAAAATTCGAACTTTTCTCACGGAGCGATCCATGCGACGAATTCCCTGTTTTCAGGTCGATGCCTTTACTGCGGAGCCTTTCCGAGGTAACCCGGCAGCCGTCTGTTTGCTGGAAGAACCTGCCGATCAAAATTGGATGCAGTCGGTTGCAGCCGAAATGAATCTGTCCGAGACGGCATTCGTACGACCACTCGATGACGAAGCCTACGAACTGCGCTGGTTCACTCCGAATCAGGAAGTCGATCTGTGTGGACACGCAACATTGGCTACTGCACATATCTTGTGGGAGGAATCGACATTCACTCCCGGACAAGATGCAGTTTTCGAGACACGCAGTGGTCGCCTCGTTTGCCGAAAGCAGGGGGATTTCATTCAAATGGATTTCCCCGCCACGCCAGCAGATCAAGTTGTTCCACCACCCGAATTGGTATCGGCACTGGGAGTCCGGGCATTGTGGACGGGGCAATCCCGATTCGATTACCTGGTCTGTGTGGAGAATGAAGAAGAGGTGAGATCGGCGAGTCCCAACTTCCGAGCACTGACCGAGATTGAAACTCGCGGCGTCATCCTGACCAGCCTCAGCAATGATGATCGCTACGATTTCGTCTCACGCTTTTTTGCTCCAGCCGCAGGAATCGATGAAGATCCTGTGACCGGTTCAGCACATTGTTGTCTGGCTCCGTATTGGTCCCAAGTCCTCGGCAAACAGAGTCTCGTCGGTTATCAGACGTCCCAGCGAGGGGGAGTTGTTCATACGGAAGTCTCGCAGGATCGTGTCGAACTGAGTGGTCAGGCTGTGACGGTTCTCGCGGGAGAGTTGCTGGTTTAGCCGCCAGCTGCTTCGCGCATCTGATGCAAATGTCGGGCGATGGCCCGTTTCAGCAACAGCGAGATCATCCACAACATCGGCCTGGCAAATCCCGAGGTCGGATACATCGCGAACGAACGAGTGACCAGGGTTGCGGTTCCCTCCGGCTCGAACTCGAAGACTTCCTCAAAACGGCGGGTCAGTTTCGACAGAGGAGGGGTGAATTCGCTCAGGGACAGGACCAGTCGGCGAGCAGGTTCCCATTCGTGAATCTCTTCGATGTGAGAAGAGCCATCGGTGTTGGTGACTCGAATTCGGGTGCCGACAATTTCTTCGGTGCGAATTTCAAACTCGGCCTTTTCGATTCCCGGCATCGGGCCATAACCGGTGAATTCCGGCCAATTAACGAGATCGAGAATTTGCTCTGCAATTTCCTCCGGCTGTAAAGGGATTGTTTCCACGCATTGAAAAGTGATTGGTTTCATTGAATCAATTGTGGTGATTTGGTGTGACGGACTCAATCGAAAAGGCGTTCCCTTCCGGGTCGCGTCCATCGCAGACTTGAACTCCCGGTGCGGGGGAGTGGATTTCACTCATCAGTACACCGGCGCCGATCAGTTCTTCTCGACATGATGCGATCTCTTCCACCTTAAAGACAAATTTCGGGGCATCTTCCCCCAGTCGTTTTTCTCCTCCCGCATGTAATGCCAGCGAACATTGCCCAGTGTTGAAAACCACCCAGTATTGGTCGGAGTAATCATCGAGTCCCGCGGGATAGGAAACTTCGAGCCCGAGAGTATCGCGATAGAAACCAACTTGCGCCTGCATATCGGCCACATACAGAATCAGTTCGTGGAGTGGTCCAAGTTGAAGAGGCATCGAATTCTCTCCTGTACAAAAAA
>Ga0055584_100001815_pt1 | contig 20997 bp, 19 predicted proteins | sample OSDHelmetaG_FD_58716 | JGI IMG/M metagenome (GOLD analysis project Ga0055584, IMG submission 58716) | Pelagic marine sediment microbial communities from the LTER site Helgoland, North Sea, for post-phytoplankton bloom and carbon turnover... | ecosystem: Environmental > Aquatic > Marine >...
AGCACGACTTCCAAACTACGCCGTAACAGATTCATGTCATTGCTGACTTGCGCGGTGGTATCAACTGGGTTTCGCACCGCGGCGAACGGCATCAACTGCTTCAGAATATGTTGCGCATTATCTGGAAGTGCGGGCACATCAAGACCAAATTCACCCGCAGCATCAGCCGCCATGACCCCACCACCGCCAGATACGGTCACAACACCCAAGCGCTTGCCGCTAGGCAACATGCCAGCATCACAAGCTGCGGCCATCTCCAGCAAGTCGTCGAGACTTTCGGCGCGATAGGCGCCATGCGCTTTTAACACCGCATCAAATGCTGCGTCCGAACCAGCCAAGGATGCGGTATGGGTGCCAGCGGCTTGCGCGCCCAGCTCAGTAGATCCCACTTTGAGTGCGACCACTGGTTTACGGTTCACACGCGCTCGTTCAAGCGCTTCGCGCAGTATCTCAGGATGTTTGCAACCTTCGAAATAAGCTGCGATAACCGATACACTCGGGTCATCAGCTGCGTACAAGATACATTCTGCAACATCGACATCGCATTCATTGCCGGTAGTCACCATGCTGTGTATGCCGAGTCCGCGCTCAGCCGCTAGCACTAAGGTGTGGCCACCCACTGCGCCAGACTGTGACGCAATGGCAATGCCGCCAGGGCGTGGAGTGTACATGTCATAGAAAGTCGCAAAGGTTGTGATCGCGCCGCTATGCACGGCCGCCGTCCCCATACAGTTGGGCCCGATGATGCGCATGCCACTACTGGCAGCGATCGCACAGAGTTCACTTTGCCATTTCGCGCCTTCACCGTCGGCGTCCGATTCGGTAAAACCTGATGCGATAACGACCGCGACGCGCACACCAGCAGCAGCACAATCGCGCGCAGCGCCGACAACACCGGCGGCCGGCACGGCAATAAGCGCTAGGTCAATGGATGCGCCTACAGCCGCAAGGCTTGGGTAGGGTCTCAAGCCTTGAATTTCAGTGCTGTTAGGGTTGATCGGATACAACTCACCGGCAAAACCGAGGCGTTGCATATAGTGGATCGGGCGTCCGCCAAACTTTAGTTTGTTGTTGGAGGCACCAACCACGGCAATGGAGCGCGGATTGTAGATAGCACTGAGCGGGTTAGAACGTTGGTCGGTCACAGGTTTACTCCGGAGTACTGGCACAAACTTGGGTGAGCGCTTTGCCGTGCCGCTTAGCTGAGGATCACGATAAATTGCTAAGAACAACTCAAATGTTACGCGCAGATCGCCCTACATCAGCTCATCACAAAAAGTCTACAAGCGACAACGGTTCCATCTAAGACAAGCGCGAGAGACAATCATCCTACTTACGATTTCTGCGACCACGCTCATGGCGCAGACTCAAGCATCGGAATTGAACAATGCTTACTAATGTCGAAGTGCAGTACTACGATCGTGAAAAACTCCAGCAGATTTTCACCGAGCTATTTCGTCAACACGGCTGGCTGGCGCGCTTGCGCGAGCGTGGCACGCGGGTCCTTTTGAAACCCAATTTTGTCATGGCGAGCGCGCCTGGAAACACATCCACGACGCATCCGGACTTCTACATGGCTTTGGCGCAGATGCTCATCGCGCAAGGCTTTACCGTCGGCATTGGCGAATCACCTGCGTTTGGCTCATGCACTGGCGCGTTGCGCGCCCATGGTGTTCTCGAACAAGCATTGGCTGGCGGCATCGAAGTAGTTGAATTCTCCAAAGTTCAGACTTACGCCGGCGTCGTTGATGAACGCTTCTATCGCGAGCTTAGCGTGGCGGCGGAATTAGACGATTGGGATTCAGTCATTAATTTGCCGAAGCTTAAAACCCACCGTCAGTTTGTGTTTACTGGTGCGACGAAAAATTTATACGGTTGTGTAGTTGGCAAACGTAAGTTCTTCCGCCACAACGTGTGTGGTAACGATCCAGTGCGTTTTGCCCGCATGGTGATAGCTAATGCAATGCAAGTTAACTGCGTACTACACATCGCTGATGGCGTCGAAGCCATGCACGTCAACGGCCCGCGCGGTGGTGCTCCGTACTTGTTGGGGCAAATCTTGGCCAGCCCAGATCCTTTGTTACTTGACTGGACCTTCTGCAAGATGGTGGGTCTCGAACCCAACACCACACCTCTATTCGCAGCACTCGACACACACCGTCAAGAGCAATTGCACAGGGCTTGGGCGAGGCACTGCCAAGACTTACCAGTGGTGTCGGATTTTATTCATGCGCCGTTCATGCATATCAGCTTCAGCCCCTGGGCACTGGCACGCTCATGCGTGCGTAGCATCCGCCATGGGCTTGGCCTTCAGGTAGGGGTATAGATCGTGCATCCACCGGTAGATTCTCAAACCATCGATGCGATATGCGCTGCGGTGGACGCAAGCTTTGATCAGCAAATCGAATTCACCCAAGAACTTGTACGTTTCCCATCCCAACGTGGCCAGGAACACACCGCTCAAGAATTTATGCACAATGCCTTGCGCGCACGCGGCCTGGCCGTGGATCGTTTCGCAATTGACATCGACAGCATCAAACACCATGAAGGCTTTTCGCCTGTTACAGTGTCCTATGAAAACGCCATCAATGTAGTCGGCACGCACACCCCTAGCACCGCGACCGGACGCTCACTCATTCTCAATGGTCACATCGACGTGGTGCCAACCGGCCCGCTCGATATGTGGAGTATTCCACCGTATGAGCCGCGCATAGCGAATGGCTGGATGCATGGGCGCGGCGCTGGAGATATGAAGGCGGGGCTCGGTGCGAACCTATTTGCCTTCGATGCAATCAAAAATATCGGCATGCAGCCAGCCGCCACTGTCTATTTACAATCCGTTACCGAAGAAGAATGCACCGGTAACGGCGCGCTCGCATGTTTGCTGCGCGGCTACCACGCAGACGCAGCGTTGATTAGTGAGCCGATGAACAACACGCTGGTGCGCGCGAATGTCGGTGTTATTTGGTTTCAAGTTGAGGTCCGCGGCCGGCCTGCACACGTGTACGAATCGTATGCCGGCGCCAGCGCCATCACCGCAACTTACGAAATCATCAATGCATTGAGTGCATTAGAAGCGCGCTGGAATGACTTAAAAAGCGCGCACCAATATTTTGAAGATAGTGAAAAGCCAATCACTATTAATGTGGGCAAGATTGCTGGCGGGGATTGGGCTTCGTCAGTGCCGTCGTGGTGCCGCATCGATGTACGTGCCGGCTTGTACCCGGGACAAAACATCGCTGAGGCAAAACGCGAGATCGAGGCAACTATTCTGGCTGCTGCCCGCGCCGATAGTTATCTATCCAATCACCCGCCGCAAGTCAGCTACAACGGCTTCACCGCGCAGGGTTATGTACTAGAAGAGGGAAGCGAGGCGGAAACATGTTTGCGCCAAGCCCATCAGCAAGTATTCAGCCAGCAATTACAAGCCGGCGTGTGTCCGGCTTACTTAGATGGGCGCGTGTTTGCACTCTACGACAATACACCAGCGCTGGTGTACGGGCCGGTGTGTGAGCGCTTGCATGGTTTCGACGAGCGCGTTGAGTTGCAGTCCTTGCGCGATGTAACCAAAACCATCGCGATATTCATGAGCCAATGGTGCGGTTTGGAAACGGCATCCATGCCTAACCCTAGCGTAGTTTAAGCGCCGCGCACTTAATTATAAGCCTCAGACAGCGTCACGCGAACCTGGCCAAGCGAACCAAAATCGCCAATCACCTCGTCGCCGGGCGCTACGTCTACGAGGCCAGTGCAAGTGCCGGTGGTGACGATTTCACCGCTTCGCAAACCGGCGCCATTGCGCGATCGAAAATTCGCTAACCATGCCAGCACATTATATGGGTGCCCGAGCGCGGCACTGCCTTGCCCGGTAGCAATAGTTGTCGCGTTGATCTGCAAAGTGCAAACGTGATCAGCAAGATCTAACCTAGGCGGCAGTACCATTTCATCACCATATGCAAACGCGACGTTCGCGCCGCCGTCGGCAGTAACCTGCTCACGTCCGCCGCCAGCTAAGCCTCCCACAAAGCGACTACCCACAAACTCGAACGCGGGCATGAAGGTGCCGACTGCACCGGCAACCTCCTCAGCCGTATAACTGGCTCTGCGTGGGCCCAGGTCTGCACTTAGGCGAAACGCAAACTCCACCTCCACTTGAACCTGGTGGACCGTGTGTACGGCGATATTCGCGCCGCTGGCAAAGCACAGTGATTGCAACAATGGACCAGCGCCAGGCTCAGAGGTACCAAGTCGCGCTTGCGCTTTTTCACTGGTCGAGCCCACTTTCCAGCCGATCTGGCTCGCATCAAGTCGCGCAGCGACCTCCATCTGTATCGCATATGCTTGCGCCAAATCGAAACTAAATTCTGGCTTCGGCACTAAGGCACCCGTTTGGCGGGCGCTGCTTAACGCGTCCACCAATGCTTGCTTTTGTAGCGCGGTCATGACCTCAACTTCGCGGTTCATACAACCTCCAGGGTTATCGGATCAAGCTATCGACATAGTCGGCTGGCATACCAATGCTGTCGTAGTAATCGCGACACACTTCTATGCGCTTAAACACATCTACGTAATCACAAACCTCGCCCGCGGCATCGACCGTCATGAGCGGGCCGAAGTTGTGAAATAACACCGTCATGTGTCCGGCTTCGGGTCTTACCACCAGCGTATGTGTTTCGCCCGGCGGCTCGAAAATAAATGTGCCTTCGCGCGCGGTCCATTCATGCTCCAAATAGCCCCAGGTGCCTGCAAGGGTATAACCAGTTACAGGAGAAGAGTGGCGATGGCGGCTGATGATCGCAGCGCCACGTGCACGGGTAATATTCACCCACGAGCCGTTGGTCACATTGAACATCAGCGGCAAACTCCAGATGGAATCGCCGCGCGGCACCCACAAACGCTCATCATCGAGCTTGGCGTCTAACACCAACTCGTTGACCGCGTCACGAGGAAGCGGGATATGCACCGGCGCTTGCATGGCCGGATCTGCTGGGACTGCACTCATGTTCTAAACCTCAATATCGGATTTGTTTTAGGTGTAAGTCTGTTGCGGCACACCTAGGCGCCTATACCCACAGGTCAAACCAGCACCTTTGCGCTATCAAGCTCATGCACGTAATTCAGCCGGCACGTACAGATCGAGCAGACTAAAGCCGGAGCGTTGGCTGTGCGGATTTTGCATCCAAACGCGCAGCATATGCCGACGATGCTGGTCATCATCGACATATTCAGTACGCGAATGAAGGGTCGTGAAATTGTTCACGATAAGACTCTCACCGGGTTGTAACTCCAAGCGCAACTGCATTTCACGCCGCGCCATGACTTGGTCCATCGCATCCAGGGCCGCGACCTCCGCCGCGTTTAGCTCAATGCCTTCATGGCGCGCCCAGTCAATCGGATTGCGGTTGTAGCAGCAATGCAGCAGGTCATCGTGAAATGCGAATACCGGTACCCGATGCGCACTCAATGGCGTCTCCCAGTCATGATGCTGGCCGCGACGATGATGATAAAACCCACGCATCAAAATCGGCAGCGCGTCTGGGAATTCTTGCGCAATCGCGTTATATACCGCACTCGCGCTGACGATAATGGTCTCGCCGCCAGAAGCTGCTGCGCCTAAACAGGTCAGTGAGAATAAGTTCGCCCCATCAGTGTGAAAAGGCAGATGCTTATTGCTGCGGTAACCGCGTGATTGATGACTATAGGGAATGCCTTCATCGCGTACATCTACGACGCGCTGCCCTTCATAGTTTTGCACCACCACATCGCCAACATGATCGGCAAGCGCCAAAGTCAGCGCTACACTTTTGTCGTAACTGAGTTCGGCGAAGGGCAAATCACTCAGGCACGCAAAACCAACACCGTGTTCGACCACCGAACGGACCTCGGCAAACAGCGACTTAAGAGCCCCCAAGTCAATGTGCTCACGCCCTGCAAGTTGCGGCGCTTCACTATCAGCTTGGTCCACAGCGCTAACCATAAGCGCGCCCGCATCGCTGGTAACTGGGAACTGCCAAGTGCTCAGCGCGCGAGCGCCCGCCTCGTTCCAGACCTCCGGTCCGTCTAACACACGCATGTCCTGCATAGGGCTTCTCCATTGTCACCGACACGGCTAAGGAAGCGACACGACGATAAGCCGCCTTCGCATGTTCGCCAGCCGTTGTAGCGTTGTAGTGGCGTATTGTTTCAACATAGCGTCACGACCGCTAGCGTCGAATGTGGCGGACTACTTGTTGAGACTATTACATGATCAATAAAACCGAGCAGCACCTAGACCTACCAAGCCCAGCCCCAGGCACTACTCGTAGCTTAAGAGTTCTGCGCTATGGCAGTGACAACGATGGCCCTAAGGCCTACCTCCAAGCAGCTCTGCATGCGAACGAACTGCCTGGCGCACTGACTCTGCATCATCTTGAAGTATTACTGGACCAGTATGCCGTCGACGGCAAGATCAGCGGTCAGATTGTACTAGTACCGGTCGCAAACCCAATTGGTTTGACCCAATTCATCCAAGGCACGCACCTTGGCCGCTCCGAACTGACGAGCGGTAAGAATTTTAATCGCCACCACGCAAATTTGACTGCCGCTGTCAACGCAGACATCGGCGCTAGTTTGGGAACCGACGCGGCGACCAACGTCAAACAGGTACGCGCGGCCTTACATCGTGCTATTGATGCGATAAGCCCTAAAGACGAAGGCGAACACTTGCGCTTGAGCCTACTTCGACTCGGCATCGATGCCGATTACTGCATCGACCTGCACTGCGCGAGTGAAGCGCTGATGCATGTGTACACGTCGCCCGACGCCTGGCCACAACTAGCGCCGCTGGCTACACAAATGTGCGCACAAGCGGTCATGTTGGAATTGCGTTCGGGCGGTGACCCCTTCGACGAAGCACTGTCAGCGCCATGGACAGAGCTTGCGACATTGCACCCGCAAGCGGCAATTCCGTTTTCCTGTAACTCATGCACCTTGGAGCTGCGCGGACATAGCGATGTAAATGACGAGTTGGCACACGTAGATGCACTCAATATCGCCAAATTCTTGATGCGGGTCGGCTGCATTGATGACGGGCCAGGCGAGCTACCAAGCGCTTGCTGCGATGCCACACCTTTGTCCGGCGTTAAATATGTGCGCAGCACCGGCGCAGGCGTGATCGCATTCATGGCTGAGCTCGGCACCCAAATTGAAGCCGGACAACGCGTCGCTACGGTGGTGGATTGTTACGCCAGCGGCAATGACGCGCGCACCGACTATTTCGCGCCAAGTTCTGGCAAGCTATATGCTCGAAATCGGGGCCGCTTCGCGCAGTTGGGCACCCTTCTTGTAACTATCGCCGGCGACGCGCCTGACCCTAATCGCGCTGGCACCTTAATGCTGAGTGACTAAGCAACTTGAATATCCGCAACTTCCTAGATCTAACACCCACTTCAATAGAAACTATATGGCAGTTGCCGGTGACTCGCTCCATTTGCGGCGGCCGTGACTCCATCTATGGTGGCTGCGGCTTGGCTGCATCAATCGAGATAATCGAGAGCCTGACGCAACGCCCGACGGTATGGGCAACATGCCAATTCTTACGTCCAGCGCACCTCGGTCGAACGGTGACCCTAACTGCACAAATCAGCGCGTCCGGTCGCGCCGTGAGTCACGCACGGGTAATCGGAACGGTTGACGACAAGGAGGTGTTCATCACCCTAGTTTCTACTGGTCAGCGAAACTTCCCAACCACTGCGACCTGGGCCAAGATGCCGGTCGTTGCTGGCCCCGAAGGACTGCCACCGCGCTACATCCGTGGCTCGCACAAAGGCGGTATTCGCGAGTTCATCGAAGAGCGTGCAGTTACGGACAACGCCGACGGCATCATGCACGCGCCATCCGGGCGGTGTGCCGTGTGGATACGACTACCCGATGGCATTCCCGCAGCCGCATCCGCGCTAGCGCTCATTGGAGATGAGGTTTCAACTGGTACGTCGGCTGTCATCGAGCCTGATATGCAAGCTCCAAGCATCGACAACACCTTGCGCGTTGTGACCTTGCAAGAGTGTGAATGGGTGCTAGCAGATATCGATTTGCGGGCTGCTGCGAATGGTTTCGCACACGGCTTCGTCAATCTGTGGAGCCCACAAGGCGTTCTGCTCGCAGTTGCATCGCAAACCGGAGCGCTACGGATTCGTGGCACATGAATACTCGCGCCAGGTGGATACAGGCGCTTGGATAAAAACGCTAGGGTTTTACTCAATGACACACAACACTACGCTCGGTTCATGCAGGGCGCATGAATAGATCAGTAATAATGCAGGCCATGCGTATCGCGGTCATTTTCATAGTCGCGGCGCAAGTCTTCGCAGCCTGTCCGCAAGCTGCTCCACTAGTCCCTACCGAACCAGCCCTAGAGGTAAGCACCAGCGCTGAACTTAGCGCCGCAATCAATGCCGCCAATGCTGGCGGGCGCAAGCACATTGTGTTGGCGCCGGGTGATTATCGCGTTGCCGGTCGTGGCTATGTGTTGCGCGCCAACAATATAACCATCCGCGGCAAAACCGGGAATCGAGCAGACGTCGTCATTCGTGGAGACGGCCATCGCGGCACCGCCACACACGGATTCTTAGTCTGGGGTAAAGACGTCACTATTCGCGATCTGAGCATTGGCTGGGTTAAACATCACGCTATCCAAATCGCCGGTGAGCGCGATGCCGACCGACCCGTTCTATACAACTTGCGCATTGCCGACACCGGCCAACAACTGGTCAAGGTTTCAGGCGCGTACACGCCGCAGGTATCCAATAACGGCCGCGTAAGTGCTTGTTTGTTTGAGTTCACCAAAGGTGTTGCATTTCAGTTCTATACTGGTGGCATCGACGCGCACTCCACCGTCGACTGGGAAGTCACCGACAATGAGTTTCGCAACATTCGCTCGCCAGAAGCACGACTCGCGGAACATGCAATTCACTTCTGGTCAGGTGCCAAAAACACCCTCGTCGCGCGTAATCGAATTTTCAATTCTGATCGCGGCATCGGCTTCGGACTCGGTCAACGCGGTCACCGCGGCGGCATAATCCGAAACAATTTTGTGCATACAACACGCGATGTTGGCATCGGATTGGAGTCCAGTCCTAACACTACTGTCGCGCATAACACCGTTGTTATCAGTTCTTATGCAAACGCCATCGAATATCGATTCAAACGCACGCGCGATGTGAAAATTGTCGCCAATCTAGTCAATAAGCGCGTGCAAAAACGCCAAGGCGGGTCGGCGCAGTTGGCTCGAAACATCACTAACGCCGCGCCATATTGGTTTGTGAACGCTGGCCGGGGGGATTTACATCTCACTCCAACCTTACAACTTGAACTTACACGCACACCCTCTGGTATCGGCATAACTGACGACATTGATTGCCAAGCGCGCGGTACGGGACTAACTCATGTGGGTGCGGACCACAAAGATTAGGCATTCGCCTAATCGCACAACTTCCACAGAACGCGTAAATTACACGGTCGATACGCTTTTCTGGCGCGCTGCGTCGCACGACCTCCCTAGCGATTGCATCACCTCGCGGTATGCGTTGACACACAAGGGGTTCAACACATGCTTTAGGAGACTCTCTAGTTGCAGTATTTGCAGTTCATCGCGTCGAACGTGCGATTTCTTGGATTTGGCTTTTTGTTGGCATTTTGCTCAACCTTCGGCCAAACATTCTATATCGCGATGTATGGCGACCAACTACGCGCGACTTTCGATCTTAGCCACGGTGCCTTTGGTAGCGTATATGCCATTGGTACTTTGAGCAGCGGGCTGCTGATTATTGCCATCGGCAATATGATAGACCGCATAGATCTGCGAATTTACGCACCGGTATTGTGTGCGGCAATGGCGTTTGCGTGTTTGGGATTAGCGGTCGCGCAAAACGTCATTATGCTGACGGTGGCGATATTTGCATTGCGCATTTGCGGCCAGGGTTTGTTAAGTCAAGCCGCCACCGTTTCCATGGCACGCTATTTTGACTCGACGAGCCGCGGGCGCGCGGTCAGCATCGCCGCGTTAGGCTTTCCGGCCGGGCAGGCCCTGTTGCCATTAGCGTCTGTATATCTGCTCATTTGGTTACAATGGCGTGATGCTTGGTTGCTGAGCGCGGCGCTAGTTATTTTACTAGTGCCTGTAACAGCACTGTGGCTACTACGCGGGCACGGTAGCCGTCACGCGGAACTGCTCGCACGCACAAGCGCGACGGCTAACACCACGCACGGCACCCGCGGACACGACTGGAACCGCGCGCAGGTCCTGCGCGACCCACGCTTCTATTTCGCCATGCTGGCAATGCTGGCACCGTCTTTTATCATCACCGGGCTCAATTTCCATCAAGTTCATCTCGTCCAGACGAAGGGCTGGGATTTGACTATTTATGCGTCGAGTTTTGCCATCTACGCGGGCTGCCAAGTTGGCACATCGGTACTTACCGGAATATTGGTCGACCGCGTTGGTTCAGTGCGGCTAACGCCCTTTTATATGCTGCCACTAGCATGCGCTGCACTGGTTATCACTGCATTCGATAGCCCGTTCGCAATCGTTGCTTTCATGGCACTTGCGGGGGTTTCTGGGGGAGCTGGCGCAACCATCGTGTCCACCCTGTGGGCGGAACTCTACGGCGTTGTGCACCTAGGTTCGATTAAGGCGCTGGTCGCCGGCCTAGCCGTGATTTCTAGTGCCCTGGCACCAGCGGTATTTGGATGGCTGATTGACCGAAACGTAAATATCGAAGTCATTTCTGCGGCCTGCAGCGCTTACGCGTTTGCGGGGTCACTATTGCTAGCAGCCGTATTTAGACCCAGATTGCTGCGCATTTGGCGTTAGTTTGGACGGCAACATAGTCAGCGAAATATCACACCGCAGCGCTTGCGCATACAAACGGCGGCGACGCTCATGTAAGGTTAAGTACACATGGCCCGCCCCGGCGCTTACCTAGTGCCGATGAGCAGGACCCAAAAACACTGAGCACTTGCTCTGCATCGAAGGTACAAACGTGGTAGTTCAACAATGCAAATAGAGGACATACTCAAGAGTTCTACACAGGTCATCTCGGAGGCCGAGCGACAATTCTATTTTGACAAGGGCTATCTGTGTTTACCAAGCTTCGTCAATGCGGCGGAGGTTGACGAGTTGCGCGCCGTAACAGCAGAACTTGTTGAGTCCTCTCGTGGTATAGGCAGTTCGAACGATAGATTTGATCTGGGCGCGAATCACTGCGCGCAAATGCCGGAGGTGCGGCGGATTCGTGCTGCAGTTGACCAACACCCTCGCTATTGGCAATGCGCGGCAGATTCAGCCATCACTGACCTTGCCGCAGACTTGGTCGGTCCAGACGTAAAGTTCCACAGCGCGAAACTAAATTTCAAAGCCGCACGCGGTGGCGATGAAGTGAAGTGGCACCAAGATATTCAAGCTTGGCCACACACCAATTACAGCCCCGTAACCATCGGTATCTATCTAGAAGATGTCAGCGCGGATCAAGGCCCTTTACAAGCTATCCCTGGGAGCCACAACGGCCCCTTATTCGATCAATTCAATGATGATGTCTGGACTGGGCACATTGCCGAGCGCGATGTGAGTCAGATAGATTTGCGAACGGCCGCAGACATGCCAGGCCCGGCAGGAACCGTGGTGGTAGTAAATTGCCGCACCGTACACGGGTCTAGACCCAATCTAGGTGCCAAGGATCGCCCGCTGCTATTATTTGTTTACTCAGCGGCAGATGCGTTCACCTACACTGCCGCGCCAACCCCGACATCGCATACGGGTGAAATTGTGCGCGGACAGCTTGCGCGCTGGGCCCACCACGATCCACGCCCTTGCCGCATACCGCCGGACTGGGCAAAGACGGGTTATGGCTCGATCTTTTCCGCGCAAACCGGTGAGGAATCCGCCGCGCGTTAAGCAAGCGCCGCGGCGTTGGCGCCAATTGGGATCGAGTTGAGCTGCAACTTTCCGGGTGTCTAGCTCCGAGACCTGCGCAATATTCTCAGGCGAAATTCCTGTATTAGTGTTTCCTCAGCGAATTAGCTTTACGAGCGTAAGTCTGCTTACCGAGGGACTGAGAGATTCAAATGAAGCTCAAGCTAAAACTGTTTGCAGTAACATTCGCAACAATGATTTTTGTGTTGCCGGTGACAGCTGGGCTAAGCCATATAAATGGGCCGAACAACACCGCTAGTGCATCGACAGCACAACACTCACATCCACAGTCTCAGGTGGCTGCGAATCGCTTTGACCGCCAGCTCAATCCACGTTCACGGAGCCGCTACAAACGCGGCGTGAGGCCGCGCGCTAAGCCACGCCTGGTCGTCGTAGCGCCGCGTAATCGACGTCATCGAAATGTGATAATTGTGCGCCCGCACGGTCACTCGTACTGGGGTTACGGGCGGTTTTATGCGGATGCTGACGCCTGGAAATGGCTTGCGTTGACCGCAATTACCGTAAAGCTTCTCGACAATATCGACGAGCAAACCCAACGACAGCATGAAGCTGCGCAAGTCGCCGCAACTACTGCTCCAGTCGGAGAAACGATCACTTGGGAAACCAGCGATGCGCGCGGTAGCGTTACGACTATCCGTGAGGACAACGCCGATAGTGGCGCTACCTGCAGAGAGTTTCAGCAAACCGTGACCATTGCTGGCGAAAGCGAAACTGCCGTGGGTACTGCCTGCCTCAGAGCGGATGGCTCATGGAAGATGCAAAGCTAGTAGCCCGGGCTATCAAGCTGAGCTCGATCCGCCGAGTAGAGTCTTAACGAGCCAGAAGCGGCGCTGAGGCTGCGCAATCAACATAGGTGTTACACAACGGAGTCCATCTACGCTCATGACGCATTCACGCAACCGACGCTCACTCATCATGCGCTCCGCGCTCGCCACCAGCGACTGGCCGGCACTCCTAGCAAGTGGCCCGGACATGGTTTGTTTCGACCTCGAAGATGGCACTGCAGCCGCGCACAAGCGCCAGGCTCGAGACGCCGTGAGCGCTTTCTTGCACACTTTAGTTAATGCCCAAGCCAGCGCAAACACAGCAGTCTATGTACGCATCAATAGTCCGCGCACGCGCGCCGGCATCGAAGATCTGCTGATGATTGCCGACAGCCCTTCGAGCCTGACTGGCATCCTCATTCCGAAAGCCGAGAGCGGCACCGAGGTCGCGCTCGTAGCCCAAGTGCTCGCTGACGCTAAACGCACAATGGAGATCGTGCCACTGGTGGAGACCCAAGCCGGCGTTCACCAGGCGCAGGCGATTGCAGCGAGTGACCCAGCGGTAAGCGCAATATTTCTCGGTTCGGTCGATTTGAGTGGCGAGTTGGGTTCCAACACCGGCTGGGATGCGCTATACGGTGCGCGTTCCGCGTTGGTGTTCGCAGCATCACAACGAGGTATCGATTGTATTGACGGTCCATGGTTGGACGTCGATGACACTGCTGGCTTAGAGCTAGAAGCACAGCGAGTCGCGGACATGGGCTTCACTGGTAAGGCCTGTTACGACAGCATACAAATCGACACCATCCACGCCGCGTTTACGCCGTCTTCGGCGGCCATAAAAACGGCCGAAGCGATAGTGGCAGCCGTGTCCGCAAGTGCAACTGGTGCTGCGCGCGTTGATGGTCAGTCGGTCAACAAGGCCAATGCGAAAGCCGCAGAACGTGTTCTGGCATTGGCGCGGCGCAGGGATGCCGTCTAGTCACCATTACTATGGCAACAAAGTTGCGATCGGAGTGACGCAAGTGGCTACGAAGTCCGGGACTGAGGCATTGGCGCAGGTCGGCCCAAAACATCGGGGCTTGATCAATGCCACCCAATACATGGATGCTGACAGGTCTTAGCCACAACTTGTTACTTGAGATCACCGCATGTCCACGCAATCAAATGTCCGCGCTCCCGCCGTCACCGCCCAAGATATCTTTGACCACCAGGTCGCAGCCACCGAGACCAGCAAGCCAACACTGTTCAGCATGAAAGCGCAGATGTTGGAACAAGGTCGAACCGATACCGTTCTAGCCGCGACTGAAGATTTGTCCGTGCGGCTAAAGGTTTATGCCTCCGGTGGCGAGAACGAATTGCACTCCCATCCAACGGAAGATCATGTATTCGTCGTGTTACAAGGCAGCGCAAAATTTTTTGGGCCGGACGGCGAAACCCAAGACGTGAGTGCCAACGAAGGATTCATGATGCCGCGCGGATTGTTCTATCGCTTCTACGCGACCAGCACCGACGAATGTCTGGTCATGCTGCGCATCGGCACGCCGAACTTTCAAAAGCAAGCGAAGGATGACCGCTTAGGTACAGATGGCTTACCTTTGGTCGGCGACTCTATCGCTAACAGGCAAGTGCCGGCGATCTTCAAACGCGGAGAATTCTTCGGCAGCTAATGCACACGCAGCGATGCCCATCACTCACAGCAGGAGCAATTACGATGACCACTGAGCTCGTGCAGCAAGCCATTGACGCAGCACAAGACATACTGACGGCACATATGGCCGCACTGAATTCACGCGACGAAGCAAGCCTAAATGCGACGCTTCACTTCCCACATTACCGGCTATCAGGTGGGCGCCTAAAAACTTGGCCTGGCCCGGGTGAGTATCTGGCTGATTTCCATGCACGCACAACTGCTGATTGGCATCATAGCGAGTGGGACAGCCGTGAAGTGGTCGCGGCGAGTCCAGACAAGGTCCACATCAACGTGCAGTTCACCCGCTATCGCGAAGACAATACCGCGATCGGTGTGTTTCGATCGCTGTGGGTGATTGCCCGTTTAGACGGGCGCTGGGCAGCGCAGCTGCGTTCTAGCTTCGCAGCTTAAGCTTTGACGCCAATACTGTTAAACAAGCCCATCAACTTGTTTGCAGCGCACGGCGAAGTGCATACGTCAGCATGCCGCCTTGTTTGAAGTAATCAAGTTCGAGCCGCGTGTCCAATCGACAGATAACCTCGATGCTAGTGACACTGCCGTCGACGCGGTGGATAGTTAGGGCCAATGCGCCACCCGGCTCATTCAACGTAGCAATCCCAGCGAGGTCAAATTCTTCCGTACCATCGAGCGCCAGCGTCTCGCGTGAGACACCAGCCGGGAACTGCACTGGCAATACGCCAAGACCCACCAGATTCGAGCGGTGAATACGCTCAATGCTCTCGGCAATCACGGCGCGCACACCAAGCAACATCGTACCCTTAGCGGCCCAATCTCGAGATGACCCAGTACCATATTCGGTGCCACCAATCACAACCAGCGCAGTACCTTCCTGACGATAACGCAATGCTGCATCATAAACACTTAACAGCTCACCGCTCGGTACGTGGCGAGTACTTCCGCCGCGTTCATCTGGGCACAATTCGTTTATCAAGCGTGGACTCGCAAACGTGCCGCGCACCATCACTTCATGGTTTGCGCGGCGCGCGGCATAACTACTGAACTCGCTCGGCTGCAGCCCGCGCGCGGCTAAAAAATCACCCGCGACGGAGCCTTCGGGAACAACGTTGACGGGTGAGATATGGTCGGTCGTAACCATGTCACCAACAATTAGCAGAGCGCGGGCGCGCGCAATATTTTGTAAGGGCGGCGGCGTCGCGGCGAAATCTTCGAAGTATGGCGGCGCAATCAAATAATGGCTGTCGAGATCCCATGCGAATCGAGAGCCGGTATCTTGCGCCAGCGCTTGCCATGCCTCAGTGCCGGTTTCAAAGGTGCCACCGCGCGCATAACACTGCACAAACATCTCCGGCTTAACCACCTTCGTAGCGAGTAGATCCAGTTCCTCCCGTGATGGCCAGATATCACGCAAAAACACTGGTTTGCCACTATCAGTGTGGCCTAAGGGATCGGCGCTCAAATCAATATTGACTGTGCCCGCAATTGCGTACGCCACGACCAAGGCTGGCGATGCCAGATAAGCGGCCTTGCACTGTGGGTGCACTCGCCCTTCAAAATTTCGGTTGCCCGACAAAACCGCAGCCACAGTTAGATCATCTTGCTCAACGGCAGCGCTGAGATCTGCATCAAGATCGCCAGAGTTGCCCATACAGGTGGTACAGCCAAATCCAACAATATTGAATCCCAAGCGATTTAACGGTGTTGTTAAATCCGCGAGCGCAAGATACTCAGCCACCACACGTGAGCCCGGTGCCAATGAGCGCTTTACCCATGGCTTTGCGGTCAAACCCAACGCGACAGCATTGCGGGCGAGCAAGCCCGCCCCGAGCATCACTGCTGGATTCGAGGTGTTGGTGCAACTGGTGATTGCCGCGAGGCCAATAACGCCGTCGTGCAAATCAAATGATGCGGTCTGAACACTTTGGCGGCTTGGCCAATTACGCTCAGCTGCGGCGCGCTCAAAGCTCGCCCTGACCGCGCCTAGAGCAGTGCGTTGCGTGGGTCGAAATGGCCCAGCCATGGTCGGTTCAACCGCGTCGAGATCAATCTCTACTACGCTCGAGAACACTGGCTCGGCACTGTCCGCGCTGCGCAACATCGATTGCGCCACGAGATAACTCTTGACCTGTTCAATGTGTGCCTCCGTGCGTCCGGTTTGCCGCAGATATTCAAGCGTACGCTCATCAACGGGCATAAATCCCATTGTCGCGCCATATTCCGGCGCCATATTTGACAAGGTAGCGCGATCCGTAACAGCTAAAGAATTTAGCCCAGCACCGCAGAATTCGACAAATTTCTGCACCACGCCGTGCGCGCGCAAACGCTCAACTACCGTCAACACCAGGTCGGTCGCGGTCACATTCGGAGCGAGCTGGCCAAGCAGGCGACAGCCAACCACCTCCGGCAGGCGCAATGACACTGGTTGGCCAAGCATCGCCGCCCCGGCCTCGACGCCGCCGACCCCCCATCCCATCACGCCGATGGCATTGACCATCGGCGTGTGGCTATCCATGCCAATCAAACAGTCAGGCGCCAACATCGGCAGGCCATCCGCTGACGCGCTTTCAGCCACAACGCTGGCCAGATGCTCAATGTTTATCTGGTGCAAGATGCCGTTGCCAGGCGGAATCAGTTTGAGCTTATCAAAGGCGAGCGCCGCCCATTTCAAGAAGCGATAGCGCTCTGTATTACGCGCAAGTTCGATCGCCATATTCTGCTCAAGCGCGTCAGCAACGCCTGCGACATCTGCAACAACTGAGTGATCGACTATCAGGTCAACCGGGATCTGCGGATTGATCTTGTCCGGATCGCCGCCGGCGCGCGCCATCGCATCACGCATCGCGCACAGGTCGACCAACAACGGCAAGCCGCCGATCTCTGGCATCACAACACGTCCAGGGTGATAACTGAGATCGCGCCCGGCGCCAGGCTCGGCACACCATGCACCGAGCGCCTCTACATCGCCCGTGAGCACATTTGGCCCGGCCTCGTGGCGCAGCAAATTCTCCGCCAATACTTTCAGCGAATACGGCAAGCGGCCAAAATCACCGCGTCCACCCGCTTCGGCGGCAGCCAGACTGAAATAGCGAAAGCTTCGCGAGCCGATGGAGATCTCGCGCACAAAATCCGGCCCTGTATGTGTAGTCATCTCATCTGTACCTACATATTTTGCAATTGCGCCAACGCGCGCCTAACACTCAATGTGAATACCGTTCATCGAGTTCCATGTAGTGCGAGGTGTTGACTGCGGCCTCGCGCTCATCAAAGGTCGCCATCATGTGAGCGAGTGATTCGGTATGCCCGTCACGCAGAATTGCGGCGGCGGCTTGTTGCATCGCATGGATCGCAGTGCGTTGTAGATCCCCCGGCACAATGACTAGGTTGTAGCCCATCGCTTCGAGTTGATGACGCGGCACCACCGGGGTCTTGCCACTCCAGAACATATTCAACATCTTTGGATAGGGTAGTTCGCGCGCGATACGTTCGATGTCTTCGATGGTTCGCGGTGCCTCAATAAATGCTACATCTGCGCCTGCCTCCATGTACTTGTGCATGCGCTCAATAGCGGCATCCAAGCCCTCAACCGCAACCGCATCGGTACGCGCAATTATGACCATGTCGTCGTCGCTCGACGCATCACGAACACCGCGCAGCTTTGCGCAAAGCTCTGCCGCTGGCACTACCGACTTGCCCTCTAGGTGCCCGCAGCGTTTAGGGAACACTTGGTCTTCTAAATGAAACCCAGCGATGCCGACGCGTTCGAATGCGCGCATCGCCCGCCTTGCGTTTAATGCGTTGCCGTAGCCTGTGTCCATGTCGGCAATTATCGGCAGCGTCACTGCGTCCACCATCTGTTCAAGGCGGTCAGTGATTTCTTTAACCGTTATTAATCCCATGTCCGGAATTCCGGTACTGCGCGCGATCCCGCCGCCAGTTGCATAGATCAACTCGGCCCCTGCATTTTCGATAATACGCGCCGAAATTCCGTCATACGCGCCGGGCACGATGTAGGTCTTTCCGGTAGCGATCATCTGTCTGAGTTGCGTGGACGGCTTCATGAAATCTCCTCGTAAGAATGGGGTTTGGTCAGTGTCAGGGCAACGCGTAGCACGAGAGCGCAGCGCGCCTTATAAATTTGGCGCTCGGTGCGCCGCGCCTGAGTGACAAGCTTTGAACGACAAGCTCCGAGTGTAATAGTCGAGCTGGCATTGATGCGAGCCTTCGTGCACTTGGAAGCCACCCTAGAACTTACCTGAGCAAGCACACCGAGCAGTGTAAACTGCCGCCAACTTCTAACCATCAAGGTCCTATTATGCTTTCAATTGAACACGTCGACGATGTCGCAGTGCTAACTATTGATGACGGCAAGGCAAATGTGGTCAGCGAGGATTTCTCGCGCGCTGTTAATGCCGGACTCGACGAGGCCCTCAGTAGTTCTAAGGCGGTTGTGCTAAAAGGTCGCCCGGGACGTTTTTCAGCGGGCTTTGACCTCAGCGTGGTGCGTGACGGCACGCCTGAAGCGGCCAAAGCGATGCGCGATGCCGGCGCACGCACAATGCATCGAATATTTCTGCACCCTCAGCCTGTAGTGATCGCATGTACTGGACACGCGCTTGCCGCTGGCGCTCTGATTCTGCTGTCGGGCGATAATCGCATCGGCATTGACGGCGATTTCAAAATAGGCCTAAACGAAACCGCAATTGGGCTTGCTCTACCCGCTTACGGGCTGGAACTGGCTAAAGCCCGCATGCCGGTTCAGCATCTGACCAGCAGCGTTATTCAAGCACAGATACATACGCCTCAATCAGCCGTGCAAGCGGGCTTCTTGGATGAAGTTGTAGATCCGCAACAGTTGCATGATGCGGCGCTGAGCAAAGCCACCGCCTTAGCAGCGATTAGCGGTGATGCTTACGCGACAGTTAAGCAGCGTCTGCGTGGTGCAGTTGGGCAAGCGATGCTTGATTCGATCTGAGCCACTGGGCCCTCGCTATGAATAACGCGCGCTGTTGAGAAAAGACCTAAGAGCACGCGCCAAGCACAAGCCGCACAACTATTTACGCAATAACACCCACTTTGCGCAGCTGCTCGATCTCTAGCGCGCCAAAATCCGCAATGTCACGCAACACTTCTTCCGTGTGCGCGCCTAATTGCGGCGGAGCACTAGGCGCGCGCAGTGGGCTTTCAGAGAATTTAAGTGGCGAGCCAAGCAATCGAAAAGGCTCTCCGGCGCCTGATTCAACCTCCATAACCATATTGCGCTCAGCCACCTCGGGGGATTCGAGCGCAGCCTCCAACTGACGTACCGCACCTGCAGGTAGGTGGCGCATGCGTGCGAGCCAATGGGCCTGCGGTTGCTGCACAAAAATGTCGTGCAACAACTGCATCAATTCAACCCGATTGGCGAGCCGCGCCTGAGGCGTTGCGAAGCGCGGATCATCTACCCACTGTGGCCGGTCTATCACGGTCTTACACAGTTGGCCAAACATTCGATTGGTGCCAAGCGCCAGGTACACTGATCCATCTTGCGTTTCCATCAAGGTGGTCGGCGTAGAGGTCATGTGCGAATTACCTGCGCGTGGTGGTTGACCACCGCCACATAGGTAATACGACCCAGCATTGCCAAGCGCTGCAACCGCGCTATCCATCAAGGCCAGGTCAATATGCTGCCCGCGCCCGGAGTCTCTGCGCGCATACAGTGCAGCGGTAACTGCGCCAACGCCGTGCAATGCGGTCATGGTATCGATAATTGACAGCGGATGGCGCAAGGGCTGTCCTTCTGGTTCACCGGTCAACGACATCAGCCCAAACTCCGCCTGCAAGACTGGGTCGAATCCCGGTCTGTCCGCCATCGAGCCGGATTGTCCGTACGCGGATACTGACAAATAAATGAGGTGTGGGTGGCGCGCCGCGAGTGCATCGTAATCTAAGCCGAAACGCGCCATTACCCCTGGACGAAAGTTTTGCACAAGCACGTCACATTGCGCCGCAAGCGCATGCACAACCGGTAATGCTTCGGGCTTGGTTAAGTCGAGCGCAACACTTTTTTTGTTTCGATTGAAGGCAAGGAAAAAGTGCGACAGACCGTGCGCGCCTGGTGTGGTCAAGCGGCGCGTGTCATCGCCGCCATCCGGATTTTCAATCTTAATTACCTCAGCACCCATATCGGCGAGCTGTTGGGTACACAAAGGCCCGGCAATGATGCGCGAGAAGTCCAAAATTCTGACGCCATCGAGCGGCGGCTTAAGTTCACGAGACATAGTTTACATTTTCCTGAAAACGCGCTTTTTGGAGTCAGTTTCATCCGCTAACGCAAACCGCTCTAGGCGCATTGCGTTAATTGCGACGATGCCCGCGTGTCATTGCGCGGTGCCGTCACATTGAGGCATGTCACCGAGGTATGTGATGTATAGCTATCCATCGATAGCTGGCACACGCAGCATGGTCAAACGAGGCCAAGAGTACACCAGCGCAACGAGCTGACGGCACAGAGCACAAGATCTAGGTAATAGCTCGACTCGATTGCGGATACTGGATCGCAACCGGCAGCGCGGCTCATCAGACGCCGACCGTTCTGGCGCCGACCGTTCTGGCGC
>Ga0055584_100001817_pt1 | contig 20994 bp, 16 predicted proteins | sample OSDHelmetaG_FD_58716 | JGI IMG/M metagenome (GOLD analysis project Ga0055584, IMG submission 58716) | Pelagic marine sediment microbial communities from the LTER site Helgoland, North Sea, for post-phytoplankton bloom and carbon turnover... | ecosystem: Environmental > Aquatic > Marine >...
GGCTACGAACTGCTCGTGCCACTCTGTACCTTCGAGTCGTTGCCGGATGTGGGGAAGACCGTTTCCTTGTTAGTTCATACTGCTGTGCGCGAGGATGCGATCACGCTCTATGGCTTTTCGACGCCGCTCGAGAAGGAACTCTTCCACCTGTTGCTGAAGGCCAATCGCGTCGGGCCGAAACTCGCGCAATCGATTCTCTCTGGCATGGAGCCACATCGCCTGCTCCGTTTGTTGCGCGACGCGGATGCGAAGGGCTTGAAGAAGGCGCCGGGTGTGGGGCCGAAGTTGGCGGAACGGATTGGGGTCGAACTTCGCGAAGGTGCGGAGAAGCTTGCAGGTCGAATGGGCGCCGATGACGCGACGGGGCAGCCGACGGACTTCGACGAGACGACGCCGGACGAAGAACTATTGTCGGCGCTGGTGAATCTAGGCTACCCCCGACCACAGGCGGAGCGGGTTGTCGAATCCGCACTGTCGGAAGCCGAACCCGGAGCAGCTCTTGAAGAATTGATTCGATTGGCGCTCCGTAGGCTTGCTCAATAGTCTCGCTCAAAAGGCGAGACCGAGAGGCATCTGGCAGACTGCGCGCGAGCGTGATGTGAATTCGTATAGAGGCTCGGCCCGCCCGAGTGAATGAAAGGGAAACGCGTGGAGCGAGGAGAGCTCAATCTGGGGCAGGAGCCCGAGGAGCGTGGCGCGGAGGAGTCGCTGCGGCCCCAGAATCTCGATGAGATGATAGGCCAGCCGCGGCTGCGCGAGAACCTGAGTGTGTTTGTGCAGGCCGCAAAGGAGCGCGATGAGCCTTTGGACCATGTCCTCTTTCATGGGCCACCAGGCTTAGGCAAGACGTCTCTAGCGCGCATTGTTGCCACCGAACTCGACGCCCAGTTTCGCGCGACGAGCGGACCTGCGATCGAACGCCCCGGTGACCTCGCTGCCTTGCTTTCGAATCTCGAGGCCGGCGATGTCTTGTTCATCGACGAAATTCATCGTCTCTCGCCGACGGTGGAAGAGATCCTGTATCCCGCGATGGAAGATTTTCAGCTGGATTTGTTGATAGGGGAGGGGCCTACGGCGCGCTCTATTAGACTCGACTTGCCGCGCTTTACGTTGGTCGGTGCGACAACACGAGCCGGCTTGCTGACATCGCCGCTCCGTGATCGCTTTGGCTGGTCCGCGCGGCTCGAGTACTACCCGGTGGCAGATCTCGAAAAGATAGTGGCACGCTCAGGCGGCTTGCTCGGTGCTGAAATTGAAGCCAAGGCGGCCCAGGAAATTGCACGCCGCGCTCGGGGGACGCCGCGCATCGCGAACCGTCTGCTGCGCCGTGTGCGTGACTTTGCGGCGGTGCGAGATGGAGATTCGAGCAACGTCCGGCTTGATACGACGCGCTTCGCGCTCGAGAGACTGGACGTGGACGAAGCCGGCTTTGACGGTCTCGACCGGATCTTTCTTTCGACCCTTGTCGAGAAGTTCGGGGGTGGGCCCGTTGGTCTCGAAACCCTCGCGGCAGCCGTTGGAGAGGACAAGGGAACGCTCGAAGATGTCGTCGAACCTTACTTGATTCATTGTGGTTTTCTGACTCGGACTCCACGCGGGCGCGTTGCGACCGAGCGAGCCTTCATGCATCTCGATGTCCCGTTTACGCGAGCCTGATCGGAGCTGATCGCGGCGACTTAGCGAGGCCTATTCTTTCGGACCGAGTGGGCCAGCCTCGTCCGCCTCGTTGAGCGTCGGACGAGTTCCCGGGAAGCGGCCGAGGTTTTCGAAGACGATGAGCGGTGCGTCGGGGAGTCGGGTGTTGAAGGCGACGATCTCGTCGAGGCCGTCCCCATCGAGATCCGCGACGCGACTCTGGCCCCCACTGAGGGGAATCTCGAGCTGACCGAAGGTGCGGCCAAAGATCGGTTCGCCCGGGCGTTTCGAGCCCATCCTAAAAGTGACAGCGTCATCGCCATCGGCCAGGTAGAAGTCCAGCACGCCGTCGCCGTTCCAGTCTCCGAGACTTGGGACGAGGCCGGTCGCTCCCCCGTTATCAAAGTCGAGGGTGAAGGCGAAATCGTCTTCGAAGATCTCTCGGGTGCCCCCCTCGGCGGAGGCGTCGAGGCGAAGGATCCGGACCCGTGTCTCCGCGGTGCGCGTCAGAAGAAAACGAACGACCTGAAGCACGCCGAACTCGAGGCTCGTTTCCAGGATCTCATCGCGGCCGTCCCCATCGACGTCGACGAAGCTCAGGCCAGAGAATCCGCCTTCGATCACCCGCGCGGCATCCGGCGTGCGCGTCGGATCTAGGCCCCCGCCTCCCGAGCCTTCTGTGGTCGCCGGGGGTGCCGTATTGAGGTAGACGTGGCTGGTGGTGCGGCCCTCGGTGAGACCGCCGCCGACGGTGCTAAGCACTAAGTCCACCCGCGAATCTCCGTCGAGATCCCGCGCGAAATAATTCGTCGCGGTCGTTTCCCATTCACGCTCTTGCTCTTCATCAAAGGGCGCAAGCGGGATCTTTCGACTCGGCGTAGCCGGCAGGCCGTCCTGGCCCGCGTGATAAACCCAAACCGCCCAGCGACTTATCGCGATTAGGTCGACCCGGCCGTCCCCGTTTTCGTCCCCTCGCGAAAGCGTTGGCCAGCGCGTTTGTTCGACGAGCCATCTCCACTCGGTTTCCGGAAGACTAGGCATCCAAGTCTTGTAGGCAGCGAAGACCGGGAGCGGGAGCGATCGGGCGGCACCGCTTTCGAGGTCGATGAGCCAGGCGCCCTGCGCTGAAGGGACTAGCGCACTCGAGTGCCCGAGATCTTCCCAGTCATCGATCATCGGAATGCGAGAGAGCTCCCACGGCCGGGCCGGAAGCGCGAGGCCGCCTGGAACTTTGATGAACCGATCGGCCTCATCGTTTTCGAGCGCCTCGATTCGGATGCCCTCTGCCGAAGCAAGCACGAGCTGAACTCCTTCGCGGCCAGTGATCCGTGCAACATCTACGACCGAAGTTTCGGTGGGGATACGGCGTTCGATAATTCGGGGATCGTCTGGCACGAGTGAGGATCCACAGGGCATCCACGTGACCCGCTTCTCGGGCGTCGGCGGGCCGCCGCGTGTACTCAGCACAAGCAGATCGGAAGCAGCTTCGGCGCAATCGGAAATCGAGGGCGTCCACACCTGGTGGATCTGACCAATGATCTCGTGCGTGTGCGTTTCAAACGGAGGGGAATCTGCCGCTCCAACAGGAAAGGCCCACAGGCTCAGAAATGCGAGCGCGGACAGAGCGACTTGCAGTCTGAATGCCGCTTCTAGAGCGGAAGCGCGACTAGAACGACGCTCAAGAGACCTTCTGCGTTCAAGGCGATCAACATAGGAGGAGGCTGAATGGGTGAGCACGGGGTTCGACTTAGGCACTGCTGAAGCATACGGGAGTCTGCCGAGCCCGCCGCAGATGAGAGATTACCTACTCATCCGCAGGGTCGTGGCGGCCGATAGGCGGATACGGCTTCCTGCGGGCGCGCGCCAGGTGGTGGGTGTTTCGTCCGGATTCCGAACGGGTCCCCAACGGGGGACTAAATGGGTACCTGCGTGCGAATCGTCGCCCAAATCTTGTCGTTCCCCTTCGCCTGTTTATTCACCGCGCTGGGCGGTTTTGCGTTGCTCGCGAGATCCGGCATCAAAACCGAGTTCGCCGATCAGGCGCGACGACAATTACAAGCACTCAATCGTGCGGCTATGGATGCCGGCGTCGGTGTGCCCCGGGATTTCGCTGCCACCCTGGAAGAAGGTGTCGCAGGGTTCGTCTTGCTCCCAGCGGGTTTGGTCTTGTTAGGCTTTTCTGTTGGTCTCTTTGGACGCACTGGCGGTGTCGACTTTACGGCCAAAGGAAAGGCCACAGAAGCTGCCGACGGAGAAGCTGAGGCCGAGACGCGAGCGGATAAGCGCGCAGCCAAGAAAATTATTAGGCAAGCGAAGAGTTTACGGAAGCGGGGCGAGCTTCTAGAAGCCGCCGATTTACTTTGGAACCATGAACTACTCAACGAAGCAGCGGGAATCTACATAGAAGCGGGCGAGTACATACGCGCCGCAGAGATTAGGCACGATCAGAATCGCTTCATCGACTCGGCAGAACTCCACCTCGAAGGGGAGAACTATGAAGCCGCAGGCTCAATATTCAGGCAGCAAGAAGACTGGGGCCGTGCAGCCGATTGCTATTTAAAGTGTGAGCACAAGAGCGTAGCGGCGGAGATGTTCGAAAAGGCCGGTCTGTTTAGTCAGGCCGCTCGGTGTTACGCCGAGACGGATTTTTCAAGGCATGCCGCGGCTATGTATGTGAAATGCAAGGATTGGAGACTTGCCGCCGAAAATTTAGAGAAGGTCTTCAGGGATGAGGGGGGCAGCGCCGATCTCGACCCTAAGAAGTCCGCGGATATGAAGAAGCTCGTTCGTCAGGCCGGGAAGCTCTACTTGAAAGCTGAGGATACTGCTAAGGCTCTAGCTATTTTTGAGCACGGCGGCTGTTCTCTTGAAGCCGGCGAAGTCAGTGAGCTGTTAGGCTATTATGATGCAGCCGCGAGTCACTACCGGCAAGCGGGCGAAGTCGAGAAGGCCGCCGAAGCGCTTCGGCAGGCCGGTCAGGGCGCGGACGCTTCGCGACTTCTGGGGCAGCACCTGCGAGACTCTGGGGATAGCGAGCGCGCAGCGGCGCTGCTTGAAGAAGCCGGAGATCATATGGAAGCGGGGGATCTCTATCGCACGCTTGAACAGTACGAAAAGGCAGCTTCGTGTTACGAGGCGCAAAACGGGTTTGTAGCCGCGGCCGAGATGTTCCAACTTGCAGGCGATCGAGGCCGCGCCGGCAACGCTTTCGAAAAAGCCGGTCGGTTTACCGAAGCCGCCGAATGCTTTGCCTTGTGGGGCGACGCCCTGCGCGAAGCTGAGCTACTTGACAAGGCCGGCGATTTTGTGCGAGCGGGCGAGATCTATCATGCCGAAGGTCGAGATGAAGATGTTATTTCGGTCCTTCAGAAGGTCGCGCAGGAAGATGAAGACTTCGCGCGTGCTGCGGCGATTCTTGGAGACGTTTTTGCTGCGCGGGGTCAGTTGGCCATCGCAATCACCAAGTTGCAACAAGCGATTGGTGACAGCGAACTCACCCGCGAAAACATAGAGGGCTACTACAAGCTCGCCACGATCTACCAGAATGATGGGAAGGCTTGCGAAGCCGTCGAAATGTTCGAGAAGATCATGGCTTTCGACTATCACTTTCGCGACGTCGAAGAGCGGCTTATTGAAGTACGGGTGATTGCCAACGAGAGTGAGCTGCTTGCTGGCACGACAGGAGCGGGCGCTCGGGGGGGCTCCGAACACGCACCGGATCAGCGTGCAGAAGACGACCGCTATCAGATCGTTGGTGAACTTGGCCGCGGCGGAATGGGCATCGTCTACAAGGTTCAGGACACCTTGCTTGATCGAGTCGTCGCCTTCAAAGTTCTTCCTCAGGCGCTGACCGAGAACACGCAGGCGATCAATAACTTCATGCGTGAAGCCCAGGCCGCCGCGAAGCTCAATCACCCGAATATCGTGACGGTCTACGATACGGGCGAACAGGCCGGTCGCTTCTACATCGCGATGGAATACGTTGAAGGCACTACGTTGAAAGAAATTCTTCGTCGTCGCGGGCCGATTTCGTCTTCTGGGATTCTGCATATTCTTATGCAGATGAGCGAAGCCCTCGCATACGCCCATGAAAAGAAGGTCGTTCATCGCGACATTAAGCCCGCGAATACGATGTGGACTCGAGACAAGAAGGCCAAGCTGATGGACTTCGGACTGGCCAAGATCATCGAAGAGGCACGCAACCATACGACCGTCGTTGCTGGCACACCGTACTATATGAGCCCCGAGCAAACGCTAGGGAAGAACGTTGATCACCGAACAGATATCTATTCCCTCGGTGTTGCGATCTTTGAGATGGCGACGGGAACCGTGCCTTTCAAGGAGGGCAATATTCCCTATCACCATGTGCACACACAACCGCCGCGCATTCAGGATCTGAAGCCCGATCTGCCGGATAATCTTTCGCTCATCGTCGATCGATGTCTCCACAAGGATCCAGCGAATCGATATCAGTCCGCGAGAGAAATTCTGGCGGAGGTTCGGAGTTCGCTTTCGGATATCGTCGAACCGGACCGGGCCAACGGTTAAGGCCTGCAGGCGCGCGCGCCCCTGCCCATGTGAAGTGAGGCGTGGTTAGCGGCGTAATCTCTCTGGTTGCTAAGCTGCCCGCGTGCGTTTTGCACGAAGCTGGGAGTGGTTCTTGTACGAAGCAACGATCGAACGCGCCATCAGGTTTGAAGGCATCGGTCTTCATTCAGGCCGCTCCGTCTGTCTGTTTCTTGATCCCGCGAAGGGGGGCGGGCGCGTCTTCGTGACTGGAAATGGCACGGAGATTCCCGCGAATATTGATGCTGTCGACTCGGCAGCCCGCGCAACGATCTTAGGCGTCGAAGGAGATTGCGTAGCAACCGTGGAGCATCTGCTCGCGGCGCTCTCTATGGCCGGAATCGATCACGCGCGCATTCGTATCGACGGGCCGGAGGTGCCTGCATTTGATGGGAGTGCTGCACCGATCCTCGAGTGGCTCGTAGGAGCGGGGCTCGTCCCGTTAGGCGAGAGGCGAAATCCGATCATCCTGTCGCAGCCGATCGAAATTGAAGACGACGATTGTTCGATTCGTGCGGTGCCCGCAGAGACGTTCGGGATTGACTACGAAATCGATTTTCCACAACCGGCGATCGGGTACGAACGCTTCAATGAGGACGTCGTAGATGCATCGGTCTTCAAGGCGGAAATTGCCCCCGCGCGTACTTTTGGCTTGATGGCCGAAGTCGAAGCGCTTCGGAAGGCTGGGCTTGGTCTCGGCGGTAGCCTCGAGAATACGGTCGTAGTGGACGAGGCTGGCATCATGAACGAGGGCGGCTTGCGTATGCAGGGCGAGTTCGTGCGGCACAAGGTTCTTGACCTGATCGGGGACCTCAGTCTGCTAGGTGCGCCGCTTCATGCGAAGGTATCGGTGTCGAAAGGCGGGCATCGACTCCACCATGAACTTGTTCGTGCGATCGTGGCGCAGCAAAATGGGGGCGGGCGCGCCGGCGGCTAGCCACCCACACTCAGTTGGAGAAGTCTCCCTGTTCTCGCGCGAGCGGGGCGGTTAGGATCTTGTCCGCGAATTGGAAACCTACGCCGGGTGCGCGGATTCTTTCGTCGGGCTCGTGTCCTGTGCCTAACGGTCTCGTTCGATTCGTTCGCAGGGCTGGGTGGAGATTCTGGTGAGGAGCGTTCACGCCGCGAAGCCCCAGGCGTAGTGGCCAATGTTGCCTCTGCTCGCTTCTAAATTGCCGGTTTTGCATTCTTTCTATCGACATTTGGGGCGTACTGCTTGATGCTCGATTCTGCTTGGAGATTCGATGGGATGCGGGCCCAAAGCGCGGGTGAGAGAGGTGATTGACGGTGCGAGGTGCTGCGCCTGTTCGGGGCGAAAAAGACTCGGTAGTGGTCCGGGTTACGGATCTCGTAGCTGGCGCGATGGATCACCCTTGGAATTTTTCTCAAATCTCAGATGCGCTCTCCGCTGAAAACGCAATTCTAGTGACACGGGAGTCCGGAGAGGGCTCGGGCGAGAATGAGCCTCTCGAAGGGCTCATTTTGGGACGCCGTTTGGATTTCGATCTGACGGAGATCGACTTGGTGGCTGTGGATCCGGAACGACGGCGCCTCGGGATCGGTAGCGAAATCCTTGCGCAGTTCTTGTCTAGAGAAGTTGCCGAGGGGGTCGTCGAGGTACGGCTCGAGATGTCGAGCGATAACCTCCCAGCTCGTGCGCTCTACGAGTCGAAAGGCTTCGTGGTCGTCGGGCGGCGAGCACGCTATTACCCCGACGGCGCGGATGCTTTGCTGTTAACTTGGCGCGCCCAAACGGAGAATTGATTGAGCGCCGCAGCTCCCATGATCTCGTCGATTCGATCTGAGTCCCTTCCTATCCGGGGGCAGGGTCGAGTGCTTTCAAACGTGGTCGATCGAAACGGACGGAAGCTCCGACTCGCCGTTCCCGATTGGCCTGGGTCCATTCCTGGCCAGTTCGTGATGGTCGGTACCGGAGCGACAGCGAGTGTGCCCAGACACGATCCGCTGCTTCCGCGACCGATGGCGGTCTATCGCGACCTCGGCGCTACACCGGAATGTCGAGATTCTGAGCGGGCCTTCGAGCTTTTGTACCGAGTCGTTGGACGCGGGACAACTTTATTGTCTGAAGCCCAGCCCGGAGAGTCGGTTTCGATCGTCGGGCCCTTGGGCGAGGGATTTCCCGTCGAAGAATCAGATGCACCCGCGCTGCTCGTCGGCGGAGGGACCGGAATTGCTTCGCTCTATGAATTGGCGAGGGCGCTTGCAGCCACCGGCCGCTCGACCCGGGTTTTGTTAGGTGCGCGCGCCGAAGCGGACCTGATTGGCTTCGACGATTTTGCTGCACTGGCCTCTGAGGGCGTCGAACTTATTTGTGCGACCGAGGACGGTAGCGTTGGCGTCGAAGGTCGGATCACGCTGCCCCTTGAAGCAGCCCTGACTGAGTCAGGGCCGGGGGCTTTGGTCGTCGCAGTCGGCCCGACTCCGATGATGCGAGCGTGCGCAGATATGGCCGGGGCGAAGGGCGTCGATTGTCTCGTCTCCCTTGAGAACCCTATGGCCTGCGGGTTCGGCGTTTGTTTGGGCTGTGCCGCGCCTCGTGCTGAAGGCGGCTTTTCACTTGTCTGTAAGGCGGGGCCGGTCTTCGATGCGCGCGAAATCGCATGGGAGGGATTGCCGTGAGCTCGGATCAGGACGGGGTGCTTCGAACCAGCGTCGCCACCAATGGGACAAACGCGAGCACAACTAAGTGCACTGCCACGGTCGACGAGCGAGTCGAATTCGCGGGTATTCCGCTTAGGAACGCGGTTCTTACGGCCTCCGGCACGTTCGGTTATGGCACGGAGTTCGCGCCTTTCCTTGATCTCGAAAAGATCGGCGGCTTCGTAGCTAAGAGCCTGACGTTAGAGCCCCGCTTCGGGAATCCGCCGCCGCGAATCGGAGAGACGCCGTCCGGCATGCTCAATGCGATCAGCATCGAGAATGTCGGCGTACGCGCGTTTCTGGAAGAGAAGCTCCCTGCGCTGCCTGAGGGCGTGGTCGTGATTGCGAGTGCTTTCGGCACTGCGCCCGAGATCTACGCAGAACTAGCCTCGCAAGTCTCGGGACATCCACGAATCTCAGGAATCGAGATCAATGCTTCGTGCCCCCATGTGAAATCAGGAGGCATCGAATTCGGTCAGGACCCGAAGCTGCTCGCGGAACTCGTTGCTACGGTTCGGAAGGCGACAACCGGTTCTTTGTTAGTCAAGCTTTCGCCTAACGTGACGCGCATCGCCGACATGGCGAAGGTCTGCGAAGCAGAGGGAGCAGACGGTATTTCAATGATCAATGCGGTCCAGGCGATGGAAGTCGATGTTGAAACACGCCGACCGATTCTCTCGAATATTCTAGGCGGGCTTTCAGGGCCGGCGATTCGGCCGATCGCTTTGCGAATGGTTTGGCAAGCGGCGCAGGCGGTGAAGATTCCTATCTGCGGTGTCGGCGGCATTTCGAGCGCCGAAGATGCGGTGAAGTTCATGCTCTGTGGCGCCAGTGCAATTCAGGTGGGGACCGCGAACTACCTCGATCCGGGGGTCGCTGGACGGATTGCGGAAGGGCTCGCCAACTACGCCGCGCGGCATGGGTTTGCCCGCGTTGCGGACCTGACTGGGGCCCTCGAAACGGGCTAAATAGCTGTTCCCCTGAGGGGAGTTGAGCGCGCGGATGCAACTTCCTTGCCTTTCCGCCCACATTCACTTAATTTGCGCGGGCTCTTGGCGCGTATTGCGACTTGAGATTCATACTTTTCGGGTCACCAGTAGACTGCGAATGGGTGAGGATATGATCCCACCCCATGCAGGATGCTGGCTGGAACCACCGGAGAAGTGGGCGTTTCGTCCGCTTTTTTTCGTTTTGGAGCACGAGATTGGAACTCGGGCGCTAGGGCGCGGGTTGGTGGGGCGGCACGAGGGGCTTGAGATAGTCAGATGGGTCGTCGTCATGTGGCGGCACTTGGCCTCACCAAACCAGATGAGACTGAGCCTCAGCAGAGACACAACAAGAGACAGAGAGGAGCTGAACAAATCTATCGAGACATTCCGGAGGAGCTGCGCGAATTGATCGAGCCCGTTGTATTGGAACACGAATGCGAGCTCGTCGATATTGATGTGGCCCGAAATCGGGGGCAGGGATTGCTCCGCGTTACCGTTGACTCGTCTGCGAGTGACGGTCGGGTACCCATCGAAAATTGCGTCGCCATCTCAAGGGAGGTCGAGACTTTGCTTGACGCCGCGGACACCATGCCGGGCGCTTATCAGCTTGAAGTTTCGTCACCTGGACTAGATCGACTCCTCGGCAGAGAAAAAGATTTCCTCGCAGCGGTCGGTCTAACCGTGAAGTTGCGGACAAGACGTCCCATAGAAGGACGCAAAAGATTTAGAGGCCGACTGCTATCGGCGGAAGTGGAACCGGGAGCTCCAGAGATAGAAGTAAAATTAGAAGTTGATGGGGTTGACGTGTCGATCCCCTTCGATGAAATCGAGAAGGCCAACAGCATTTACGAGTTTTCGAGTACGGATTTCGGCAAGGGATCCGAAGAAAAAACCTCGGAAGGCAAGACAGCCAAAAAGAAGTGGGCTCCTAAAACTAAACATCAGCCGAAGAAGAACGCAAAACCCAGTGGCTAGCCGCCGTCGGATTTCAGATTCGGAACGATGGAAGCGATCAATCGAGGTTGACCCCTCGGACATACTACGAGCAAGACACGGCAAGCGGACGCGAGTGAGCGCGCAAAACCGGTGAGGTGAGAACGTCATGTTTGGACAGAATCTCAAACGCGAAATCGACCAGATCGCGAAAGACAAGGGCATCGACGGAGCCGAGATCACGGGCGCCCTCGAAGAGGCCATGCTTCAGGCTGCGCGCAAGCGTTTCGGCCAAGAGAAGGAGATCGAGGCTCGTTACAACGATGAAATCGGCGAGGTCGAGCTCTTCGAGTTTCGCGAAGTCGTCGAGAATATCTCGGACCGCGACAGTCAGATCCTGATCGGTGAGGCGCAGCGCGATTACGATCCCGACGTCGAAGTTGGCGATGAGATCGGTGTAAAGCTTGATACGACGGATTTTGGTCGCATTCTCGCCCAGGCGGCGAAGCAGGTGATCATCCAGCGCATCCGCGACGCGGAGCGCGGTAACACCTTCGATGAATATCGCGATCGTAAGGGCGAAGTCGTCAACGGTATCGTTCGCCGCTTCGAAAAGGGCTCGATCATCGTCGACCTCGGCCGAGCGGAAGGGATCATCCCCGCGAAGGAGCAGGTCCCGCGAGAAAGCTATCGCCCCGGCGACCGCGTCCGCGCGTACGTCATGGACGTGAGCAAGGTCGCAAAGGGCCCGCAGATAATCCTGACACGCACATCGATCGAATTCTTGGTCAAGCTCTTCGAGCAGGAAGTGCCCGAGATGTACGAGAAGATCGTTTCGATCGAGTCCGCGGCGCGCGAGCCCGGTGGCCGGTCGAAGATCTCCGTCGTCTCTCGCGACAGCGACGTAGATCCCGTCGGCGCATGTGTCGGCATGAAGGGCAGCCGAGTACAGGCCGTCGTTCAGGAACTTCGTGGCGAGCGAATCGACATTGTGCCATGGAGCGCGGATGCCGCACGTTATGTGTGCAGTGCACTTGCTCCGGCCGCGGTTTCCAAGGTGATCATCGACGAGACGCAAAACGCGATGGACGTGATTGTCCCTGACGACCAGCTTTCACTGGCGATCGGACGCCGCGGCCAGAACGTTCGACTGGCTGTTCAGCTCACGGGCTGGAAGATCGACATCAAGAGCGAATCAACGATGCGCGAGATCGCGGAATGGCTTTCGAAGGCGGTCTCCGTCGTTGAAGGCTGTGGCGATCCGGAAGCCGATCTGCTCTTGCAGCAGGGCGTCATGTCTCTTGAAGATCTTGCTGATTGCGCGCCTGAAGTGCTGACGCAGCTGCCTGGAATTGATGAGGCTGGTGCTCAGTCGATTAAGACGAAGGCTACTGAATTGGTGAGCGTGAAGAAGACTGCCGACGAAGAGAAGGCGCAGCAGGATGTGGAGGACGAAGAACGGCAGCGCGCGGAGGCTAAGGCCAATGCAGCGGCCGCGGCTGCGGCGAGAGCGTCTGCTGCCGAAGATGCTTCGGACAAACCTGCTTCGGACGAACAGGGGGACCCGCCCGCGGATCCCGCTGCCGATAGTCAGGAATGACCAGCGCGAATCGACAAAGTGCAGCCGACCTGGTTCGGCTGCGAAGCATGACTAACGAGATGACGAGGTCGGTCCAATGACCGACTAGACATCGAGACGGAGCCGAGTTCTCGCGAATACACGCGAGACCGGCGGGGCGACCCAGGGCTAGCAGGAATAGATGGCAAAGATCAGGGCATACAAGCTCGCCGAAGAACTCGGCATAGAGCGCAACGAGTTCGTCGAGCAGGCCGGGACACATGGCATCGAACTCAAGAACGCTATGGCGTCGCTTACCGACGACCAGGTCGAGCTTCTTCGAGACAAGATGGGCAGTGGCGGCAAGTCGGCTCGCAAAGTCGATGAACGCCGACTCGAAGGTAAGGCTGGCACGACAGTTGTTCGCCGACGCCGCAAGAAGGAGCCCGAGCCCGAGCCCGTTCCAGAGCCCGTCGTAGAAGCCGCTCCTGAAGAGGAAGTAGCGCCCGTCGAGCCAGTACCGGAAACGATTGCTGATGCAGCGGATTCCGCTCCAGCCGCAGAAGTGACAACGCCCGCGACCGAAGGTGGCGAAGAAGCTGCTGCGCCGGCGGACGGAGACCCCGTTCCCGCGCCTGTGGCGGCCGCCGAAAATAAACCGGCTGCACCGAAGGCGCCCGCTGCGCCCCGTACGGCACCGGCCGTTCCCGCTGCGGATCGCGATGGACGCACTGGGCCTGCAACGCCCGCAGATACTCCTGCCGCGGCTGCGGACAAGAAGGGCAAGCAGCGCAAGCGTGTCCGTGAGGTCGTGAACCTCCAGGAACAAGAGCAGTTCGCTCGCCAGATCACGAGTCGTGGCCCGCAGCAGCGTCGAAACGTTGCCGCGCCGTCACCGCCGAAGATGGTCAATCCGCGTGCACGACGACGGGACAAGCTCTCGCCGAAGGCAGCACCGGTAGCCCCAGGAGCACTGGTAAGAGTTGTGAAGGTCCAAGGCGATATCAGTGTCGGTGAACTCGCGAAGCAGGCTGGCCTGAAGGCTCCTGCAATCCAGGGCAAGCTGATGGCCCTCGGCATCATGGTCTCGGTTAATCAGCGGATCGACTTCGCGACCGTTGAGAGGATCGCAGCCGAGATGGGCTTCAATGCGACGGACGTCGGTTTCAAGGAAGCAGCCTTCCTTGATGTGGCCGCGCCGGAAGAAGTCGAAGTCAGCGAGAACGAACAGACTCGTCCGCCCGTTGTGACGGTGATGGGCCATGTCGACCATGGCAAGACGTCTCTGCTCGATGCGATCCGGCAGACCAAGGTGACGGATGGCGAAGCGGGCGGCATTACGCAGCACGTCGGCGCCTATCAGGTTGAGGCTGGTGGGGACCGGCTAACATTCATCGATACGCCTGGCCATGCGGCCTTTACGCAGATGCGTGCGCGTGGGGCGGCGGTGACCGACCTCGTTGTCTTGGTGATCGCCGCGACCGAAGGGCCCATGCCCCAAACCGTCGAAGCTATCGAGCACGCGCAGGCGGCGGGTTGTCCGATCGTAGTCGCGGTCAATAAATGCGACCTACCGGATGCGGATCCGGAGAAGGCAAAGCAGCGACTCACCGAACACAATCTCGTTCCGGAAGACTTCGGTGGCGATGTGGCGTGCGTGAACGTTTCGGCCAAGACGGGCGACGGCATAGAGCAGCTCCTTGAGATGCTGGCGCTTCAGGCCGAAATTCTCGAACTGAAGGCAGATCCTTCACGTCGCGCGAGTGGCTCGGTGCTTGAAGCGCGTCTGGATAAGGGGCGCGGCGCAGTGGCGACACTGCTCGTTCAGGACGGCACGCTCAATAAGGGTGACACGGTTGTGGTTGGCACCGATTGGGGCCGCGTTCGACAGATACAAAACGATCTAGGCAAGAACGTGAAGGAGGCAGACCCGTCGACGCCCGTCTCGATTACGGGCCTCTCTGGCGTACCAAAGGCAGGCGCGTCCTTCCATGTTGTCGAGAACGACCGCGTGGCGAAGCAGATCGTGGATCACCGTGAAGATCAGGAACGCGGTAAGACCGCGGGTCCGAAGCTGAAGCTCACTTTGGATGAGTTCTACGCTCAGGCAGGAGAAGAAGGGCCGAAGGAACTCACGGTCGTTCTTAAGTCGGACGTGCAGGGCACATGCGAAGCGGCTCGCGACTCTTTAGAAAAGCTGACGACGGACGAAGTCACGCTTCGCGTGCTCTCGTCGGGTGTTGGTGCGATCACGCCGAACGACGTGAACCTCGCTTCTGCGAGCGGCACGATTGTGCTCGGCTACAACGTTCGTCCGGATCCGGATGCGCGGCGCCAAGCCGACACGGACGGCGTCGAGATCCGTACCTACTCGATCATCATGGAGATGCTCGATGACGTGAAGGCGGCCATGGCAGGACTCTTGCCGCCGGTCGTCACGGAGAACATGCTCGGTCGTGCGGAAATCCTCGAAACATTCACGATTCCGAAGGTCGGCACGATCGCCGGTTCGCGGGTTCTCGAAGGGAAGGTCATTCGGCATTCCCATTGTCGGTTGGTGCGCGATGGCAAGATTATGTACACGGGAACGGTCGGCTCGCTGCGACGCTTCAAGGATAATGTCAAGGAAGTCATCAATGGCATGGAGTGCGGCATCGGGGTGGCTACCTATAACGACGTCAAGGTCGGGGACATTATCGAGGCCTACGAGCTGAACGAAAAGCCGGCGACGCTCTGAGAAGTCTGACGTTAGGTTTCGTCGTTCGGAGTTGAGCTAGTCGCACGATGAGATGCCATAAGGGGTAGGGCTAGGCGCGAGCTGCGCTTGCGTTGTCTCGAAAGTTGGATGTAAGCCGAACTAGCGTGATGTCGGACGTGTCGATTGGAGCGGGGTCGCATGGTCGTAGGCGTTGCGGTGATCGAGATTCATGTCGAAGCCTCGCAGTCCCTCAAGGCGAAGCGAGGCGTCGTAAGGTCACTCGCGGGACGTCTCCGTAATAAATTTAATCTATCAGTCGGTGAAGTCGGAGGGCAGGGGACGTGGCAGCGGGCCACCCTCGGGCTTTCGATGACCGGCAGCGATGAAGTCTCGATTCGGCGAGCGCTTGCTCGTGCGATCGACTTCGTGGAAGAAACACATCTCGCACGGGTCATCGGTTCGGATCTAGACACGATCCGGATGCCCCTTGAGATGGAGGCGCCGCTCGCTTCGAGCGGGGAAGACGAAGATTGGCCCTGGCACGAAGGGCTCGGGGAATCGCGGGATCGCGGTGACCCCTCCAATTCATCCGAGGAGTAACAGCGTTGGCGGATTCAGTACGCATCCGGCGCGTAGCCGAACAGATTCGTGGGGAGATCTCTGAGATCCTGCGCGACGAAGTGCAAGATCCACGGATCGGGCTCGTCACGGTTACGCGCGTGAAGCTCGCGTCGGACATGGGCGCGGCCACGGTTTTCTATAGCCCGCTCGGTGAGGACCCCGATGAGGCGCGGCGCGTTGAGCTGAAGAGAGTGATGGGATCGGTCCAGGGATTCATTCGCCGCTCGCTTTCAAAGCGCGTGAAGCTGCGCCACACGCCTGCGCTGCGCTTTGTCCTCGACGATTCGATCGCCGAAGGTAGTCATACCCTCGACCTTATACGTGAGCTCGATTCAGAAACAGGATCGGCCAAGACCACGGGCAATGCCACGGGCGACGCTCCAGGCACCGGCCACGACGGAGAAGAAGACCAGAACGATGGCGAGACGTAATCAGCGTAAGCGTAGGCCGGAGCCGCCGGGACCCTCGGGTTTCCTGATCGTAGACAAGCCGTCCGGGATGACCTCCCACGATGTCGTTGATGCCGCTCGAAGATGGCTAGGCACGCGGCGCGTTGGGCACCTGGGCACTCTTGACCCCCAAGCAACGGGAGTTCTGCCGCTTGCGATCCGGGCCGCGACCAAACTCATCCCTTTCATAGAAGGTGGCGCGAAGGGCTATGACGGAACCGTCGTGCTCGGCTCCGAGACGGATACCCTCGATCTCGAAGGGGCTGTGCTCAGTACCTTCGACGGCAAACTGCCGAGTGAGAGCGAAGTCGAAGCTGAGCTCAAGACTTTCCTCGGAGATATCCAGCAGGTGCCGCCCATGTACAGCGCGGTCAAGATGAACGGCGTGCCGCTTCACAAGCTGGCCCGAGCGGGTGAGGTCGTTGCGCGTGAGCCGAAGTGGATCACGTTCAACGAGATCGAAATAACTCGCTTTGACTCGCCGGAGTTGGACGTTCGTGTGCTCTGCAGTGCCGGGACCTATATTCGAGTCTTGGCAGCCGACTTGGGCACGAAGCTCGGCTGCGGCGCGCATCTTGGCGGCCTTCGAAGGACCCGCAGCGGGCCCTTTGTGCTCGAGCAAGCGCGGACTTTCGGAACGATTGAAGCGGCGATCGAAGACGGCACAGTCAACGACTGCTTGATCCAGCCCGAGATCGCTCTCGGATTCCCTGTTCTTGCTCTCAATGCAGAGCAGACGGCGCGGCTTGGAAACGGTGGCGACCTGCCGGCGGGGGAGTTGCATACGCAGAAGCCCGGGACACGAGTCTCTGTTGTGGACGACGAGGGCAGCTTCTTAGCGGTCGGCGAGATTCGTGCGGATCATCGACTTTGGCCGCTCAGGGTGCTCCCGCCGGAACCTAAGTAGGGGGTAAGCCCCAAGCCGGGGCTCTCGGGCGAAGAAAAGCGGTTTCGGCCGTTGCCAGCCCCGCGAGGATCCGTCAAACTTTCGCGGTCCGAAAAAAGACGCAAAAACAATGGCTTCCCGGTCGGCGCAGGTGCGTCGTCTAGCTCTTCAAAAAGAGCGAAATAGACGGGAAGCGCGAAAACCGGCGAATCGAAACCTCGATTCCCCGACGAGTGACTGTTAGGTCCGCCCTAGTAGGTCGGCCACGAGTCACACAGGAGTCATTCGACTTGATCTCTGCAGAAAAAAAGGCGGAAGTCATCGCAACGCATAAGCGCGGCGATGCGGACACGGGTTCTCCCGAAGTCCAGATCTCTCTCCTCACCGAGCGCATCGCAGGCCTCCAGGACCACTTTAAGACCAACGCGAAGGACCATCATTCGCGTCGTGGCCTTCTGAAGATCGTGAGCCAGCGCCGACGTCTCCTTGATTACCTTCGGGGCAAGGATGTCGACCGCTATCGTTCGCTGATTCAGGAACTCGGCCTGCGCCGATAGTTTCTTCGCCGATTGGCCTGGTCCCGATGAATACGGGAGTCGGCCATACGCGAACCCCTCCCAGTCTTCGCGCATGGGTGATCCCGTAGTCCGGGGCCGTTCCAATCATTTGGAACAGGTCCACGGTCTCGTATTGCATCCAGGTAGGATGCGCGCGCAAAGTGCGCTCGAGACCATCCACACGTCGATTTTCGAATCCCAGCTCGAGTAGGAAGAGGGGGAGCGAGATCGACGTACCAACGAAAGTGAACAAATATGCCTTATTGGTTTGAACCTACGTCCACGTCCGTCGAAATCGGCGGCCGGACGATGACTCTCGAGACCGGAAAGATCGCCAAACAGGCGGCCGGTTCCGTGACGGTCACCTTCGGCGACACCGTCGTCCTCGTGACCGCCGTACATTCAAAGCCCCGAGCGGGTATCGACTTCTTTCCGCTCACTGTCGACTTCGTTGAGAAGTTCGCGGCAGCGGGCAAGATCCCCGGTGGCTTCTTCAAGCGTGAAGGGCGCCTCGCTGATCGCGAAGTGCTTGTTTCCCGCTTCATCGATCGCTCGATCCGACCGCTCTTCGCGGACGGCTACAACGACGACACACAGGTAACGGCGACCGTGCTCTCGCACGATCCTGACTTCTCCGCTGATATGTGCGCCTTCGTGGGTGCCTCGGCTGCGCTCTCAATCTCGGAGATCCCGTTCCTCGGCCCGATCGCCGCGGTGCGCATCGCTCGCTGCGACGGAGACTACGTCATCAATCCCGTTCCCGAAGATCTCGAAGAGAGCGATCTCGAACTGATCGTTGCGGGCAACGAAAAGTCGATTGTCATGGTTGAAGGGGGCGCGAAGCAACTCCCCGAGGACGAAGTCCTCGCGGCGCTCAAGCACGCGCACAATGAGATCAAGCCAATCATCGAAGCAATCGATGCCTTCGCGAAGAAGGTTGGTAAGACCAAGATTGTCATGCCTGAGGCCGCCGACAACAGCGACCTCGAGAAGCGCATCGAGAAGATGGCTGGGGAGCGCCTAACTGAGGCATTCCAGATCAAGGAGAAGAAGGCTCGCGCTGACGCTGTGAAGTCGGTCGAGAAGGAAATCCGCCAGGAGATCTGGGACGAATACCGCAACGAGAAAATGGACTCGACGACGCTGGCCGATTTCGAAGCACGCTCGAACGGTCTCAAGTCGCTTCAGAGTAATGTGAAGAATATCCTTCATGATCTCGGTGGTGAATTGATGCGCGAACGCGTGATGGCCACAGGCGAGCGCATCGATGGACGAAAGAGCAACGAGATCCGGCAGATCGCATGTGAGATTCGTCCTTACCCCCGGCCGCACGGTGTTGCGCTCTTTACCCGCGGCGAGACGCAGGCCGTTGTGACGGCGACGTTAGGTTCTGGCTTCGATGAGCAGACGATCGACGGAATGGGTGGACGCTGGAAGAAGAACTTCATGCTCCACTACAACTTCCCTCCCTTCTCGGTTGGCGAGGCTCGTCCTCTCCGTGGTCCGGGGCGGCGTGAAGTTGGGCATGGCACGTTGGCTGAACGAGCGATTACGCCCGTTCTTCCTGACCACGACGATTTCCCTTACACGCTTCGCGTTGTTTCGGAGACCCTCGAGTCGAACGGTTCTTCGTCGATGGCTGCAGTTTGTGGCTCGACCCTCTCGCTGCTCGATGCTGGTGTGCCGCTGAAGGCACCGGTTGCGGGTATCGCAATGGGCCTCATCACGGACGGCAAGCGAACGGTCATTCTGTCGGACATCCTTGGTGATGAAGATCATCTCGGCGACATGGACTTCAAGGTTGCGGGTTCGACGGCGGGCATCACTGCTCTCCAGATGGACATCAAGGTTACGGAAGTCGACTGGGACATCATGGAGAAGGCCCTCGCTCAGGCGAAGGAAGGTCGACTCCACATCCTGGACTGCATGGAGAAGGACACCCAGGACTCCCTCGGAGGCTTGTCTGCCCGACAGGAGCTCCACGAGTTCGCTCCGCGAATGGAGACGCTTGCGATCAAGCCCGATCGCATCCGCGACATCATTGGCCCGGGCGGCAAGGTGATCCGTGCCATTCAGGAAACCACAGGCGCCAAGATCGACGTCGACGATTCGGGACGCGTCTCGGTCTTCGGTCCCGATGGGGCATCGGTCGAGCAGGCCATGGCCATGGTGACGGAACTGACCCAGGAGGCCGAGATCGGCCGCATCTACCTGGCGAAGGTCAAGCGGATTGCCGACTTCGGTGCATTCGCGGAAATCTTCCCGGGAACGGATGGCCTGATTCATATCAGCCACCTCGCAGAAGGCCGTGTCGACAAGGTGACCGACGTACTGGAAGAGGGGGATGAAGTCCTCGCCAAGTGCATCGACATCGACCCGTCGGGCCGCATCCGTCTCTCTCGCAAGGAAGCTCTTGCGGATGAAGCGGCACGAGGCAACGACGATGCATCTGATGCATCCAACGACGAATAGCGAGGCGAAGCTCTTTTGAGCTACGTCGCTGCAAACGCGGGTGGAACCCTCAGGGTTCAGATCACCCGCGAACCGCACGCACGAGACCTACCGCTTCCTCGGGCAGAATCCGAGGGAGCGGCGGGTCTCGATCTGCGGGCCGCTGTGAAAGACGGCGAACCCATTCTCCTCGCCAAAGGAGAACGACGGTTGATTCCGACGGGCTTTAGCATCGCCTTGCCCAACGGATTTGAAGCGCAGGTACGACCGCGCAGCGGATTAGCCCTCCGCCATGGCATACTCATCCCCAACGCACCCGGCACGATCGACGCTGACTACCGCGGAGAGATCCAAGTGATCCTCATGAACGCGGGGGAGGCCGACTTCGAAGTCGCGCGCGGTGACCGGATCGCTCAGCTCGTGATTGCTTCTGTCATCCGCCCAGAATGGGAGGAAGTCGAAGTGCTTGATGTGACAGAACGGGGCACCGGCGGCTTTGGTCATACAGGCCAAAGCTAGGACTAGTTAAGTCTGAACTGAGGAATGAGTTGAGCCAGGCATGAGCGCAGGCGTCGCGCGGGAAAGTGCGACACCGGCTTGACGGGGGCAGTGCAAAATCGTGACTGAAGGCATTCCGCAGAGCGGGCAGGGCGAAACCGAAGCGACTGCTGAGGCAAGTTCCGAGTTGTTAGGCAGCAGCAGTCCCAGGGGCGGCGCGGCGTGGCCCGGAGACAGCGCCGAGGCGGCAGATCTAAGAGCGGACGAAGCCAAGCGTGCCTCGAGCCGTAAAGACCTCCTCACCCGGCTCGCGACAGCCGCCGTCCTGATTCCGTTCGTCCTCTGGGCTATCGCTCAAGGCGGCCTCGTTTATCTAGGCATCGTTCTCGTGATCGGCCTACTCGCCCAGCACGAATTCTACGGCCTCATCGTCGATAAGGGCGCCAAACCTCTCGAGACCGTCGGCCTTGGCTTCGGCGCGGCAGTGATGTT
>Ga0055584_100001818_pt1 | contig 20984 bp, 22 predicted proteins | sample OSDHelmetaG_FD_58716 | JGI IMG/M metagenome (GOLD analysis project Ga0055584, IMG submission 58716) | Pelagic marine sediment microbial communities from the LTER site Helgoland, North Sea, for post-phytoplankton bloom and carbon turnover... | ecosystem: Environmental > Aquatic > Marine >...
TTAGAGCAGCGGAATCATAATCCGCGTGTCGGGGGTTCAAGTCCCTCCTCCGCTACCATAAAACCCTGAGAGAGCAGGGGTTTCTGAAGTTCTCACAACAATAAGACAGTCAAATAAAAAGTTTGACACAGTTTTACACACAAATGTGTCAAACCAAGTGTTCTATTACCTATCAAAAGTCGGTGTGAAATAACCTATAGTTTCTGGGGATTTCATAATCAAAAAATAAAGGTTCTTTTATATATATTTTAGAACAGTTTAAATATCAGTAATAGTTTTTTCATAATTTTAATTACATCATCATTATTATTATACAAATTACTGTTCCAATTATTATGAATCTAAACAACATAATTATTTTTTAATTACCTTAATGACATCTAAACGAGTATCACCGTCAAAATCTTTAGGTAGTCTAACCATGTCACTTTCTGCATTGTGATAATAAAAGTCATCAACATACTTCATAGCGTCATCTTCATTTTTTACTTTATAGACATTTCCATCTGGGTCTGACATCTCTTCACCAAGTTTTACTTTCATACTGCCTGGGACAGCGTTGTCATATTTTTCAAAAACAATCTTATAATGGACAATAAACTTTTTCACTGATTTATAATAATCTAAAACCTATAAATATTAAATAAAAGGTTTAATAGAATAGGGGAGAATAAATACGTGGATTCTAGGCAATATATTTAATGAATGCTTTTGAAGTGGAATTCTAATTAAATGAATTCAGTGAAATCTAAGAGTTATTATCTAACCAATAAGTATTTGTCACTAACTAAAAAAGAATATATATTAATAATAAAGGTAATGCTATGAAAAGACTCTATATTACTATTATCATTTTAAGTTTAATGACTTTTACGAATGTTAAATCACTTAATATTTTTGAATTTTCGCTTATAGGAGTTGGTGTAGGTATAGTATATGATCAATATTTCGATAGTTCTTTAAGTTCAGAAAGTACATATCAAAATAAAATTAATGTTATATCAAGATTTGAGAAGAGTAGGCAAATTAACGTTAATAAAAACTATTTTGATAACCTCCCAATACAGCAAAAGCTAATGGTAATAGAGACATTAAACAATAATTAAATATTATTTTAATGAGTCGTTTTAAACATCATGAGATTTATAGTTTTAATTTTGCTTTTGTTTTTGTTTAAAGACGTCCAATCAAATTCTTTTACTGAGATTTTTGGAAAAGAGGGTGAATCAGGAGTTCTCAACCCTAAAACTAGAAGTCTTAGCTATGCCTTACAATATTTAACAGTAACTGGAACTGCCGGTTACTTTTTGAAACAACTTCATGACAATGCATTCTTTGAACCGTTTGGGTTTACTCCAGACTCTTTAGTCAAGAGTTCTCCTTTAGCTTATGGAAAATCTGAAATAATCGACTCACATACTGCAAATATTATTAGAATAAATCAGAAAGTTGAGAAAATGAATTATTCCAATCTTCTCAAAGAAGAACTTATAAAAAATAGATATTCCTCAAGATCAATAGAAATTAAAAATAATAGTAATCTTAGCAATTCAGAAATTAGACTCTTGGAAAGAGAAAGGCTAACTAAAAGGTATTTAAATGATTAAAAATTTTATTAAAATAATAGTAATCTCTTCTTTTATAACAAGTTGCACATCAGTAAATTTTGATAAAGATTCAGTGGTTAAAACCACTTCTTCAGCTGTTGGTGGTTATCTTGGTTATGAGCTTTCCGATGGTGATATTTTTAGCACAACACTTAGTTCTGGTGTTGGAATATTACTAGGTTCTTACCTTTCAGAATTTATAGGTCAAGATGACTATTATTTTTATAATAAAGAGACAATTAAGGTTTTAGAAATCAATGATAATAATAATTTTGTACGATCAGGCTATTGGAAGAATCCTAAAAGCGGGAATGAGGGTGTTGTAGTAATTAAGGGACATTATGGAGGGCCAGAATGTAGGTTAATTGAACATACTTTCTTCTTAAATAGTGAATCAAAGAAAACTTTAGACACTGCTTGCAGGCAAAAAAGTGGTCAGTGGGCAATGGTAAAATAATTAAAGTTTAATTTTTAGAAAAAGTTATTATCATATATTAATGATTATAATTTCACCATCAAAAAACTTGAATATCAAACCTGAGATAATAAATTATAAATTTACAGAGCCAAAGTTTAAAAAAAAAATAAAGATACTTAGCGAAAATTTAAAAGATTTAAGCGCTTCTGAACTAAAGTCACTTATGCCAATTAGTGATAAACTTATTGAAATTAATAAAAAAAGGTTTTTAAATTTTGATAATTCAGAAAACCCAAAAAAGCCAGCTGCATTTCTTTTTACTGGAGCAACCTTTGATGGATTATCAATAAGAAGTTTAGAGAAAAATTTGTATGATTATGCCCAAAAAAAATTAAGAATTTTATCAGGATTATATGGACTTCTTAAGCCATTTGATATTATCCAGCCTTACAGATTAGAAATGGGAACGAATACTATGAAATTAATTGATTCTGATCTTTATAAATTTTGGAGTGATGATATCTCTAATAATTTAAACGAAGAGATTGATGGTTCAAACTTTTTATTTAATTTGTCGTCAAAGGAGTACTTTTCAGTTTTAAATCATAAAAAGATTGATGCAAAGGTAATAAATTTTGATTTTAAGACTAAATTAAATGATGAATATAAAAGTATTGGGATGCAAATTAAAAAAATGAGAGGTTCTATGGCTAAGTTTATAATTGATAATAAAATTGAGTCAATTGAACCACTGAAAAAGTTCGAAGTTAATAATTTTAAATTTGAAAAAATATTACCTAAAACGAATACATTATTATTTACAGCATAATGAAAAAAAAAATTCTAGTTTTAATTCCATGTTTGAATGAAGAGTCAACTTTAGGACTTGTAATTAATAACATTAAAAAACACTTACCTAAGGCAGATATTATTGTTTACGATAATAATTCTTCAGATAAAACAGCTAATATAGCCAAAAAAAATGGAGTTGGAGTAAGAAAAGTCTACGAGAGAGGGAAGGGAAATGTTGTTAGAAAGATGTTTTCTGATAATCATGAATATGATTACTATATTATGGTGGATGGCGATAATACCTATGATTTAAGAAATATAAATAAAATGTTAGATCATGTTACAAATGAAAAATTTGACATGGTAATTGGAAAAAGAGTGCATGAGAATCCGAAAGCATATAGAAGGGGACACTTGCTAGGTAATAAAATATTCACTTCTTTTGTAACTCTTTTTTTTGGAAAGAATGTAACCGATATTTTTTCAGGTTTTAGAGTTTTTTCTAAAAGATTTGCTAAAACATTTCCTGTATACTCTAATGAATTTGAAATCGAAGCAGAATTAACTATTCACGCACTAGAACAAAAACACTCAATTAAAGAAGTAAAATGTATTTATAATTCAAGACCAGAAGGTTCTCTAAGTAAATTAAGCACTTATAGTGACGGGATAAAAATTCTTAAACTTATCTTGATGTTAATAAAACACGAAAGGCCATTATTATTTTTTACATTTTTGAGTTTGTTCTTTTTTATTTCATCTATAATACTAGGTGCACCTGTAGTTCATGATTTCTATACAACTGGTTTCGTTGAAAAACTACCTTCAGCAATATTAGCTGGATTTCTTATGATATTATCATTTATAAGTTTTTTTTCTGGCCTAGTTTTAGATGTAATTAAGAAAATGCGATTTGAAAACAAGCAAGTTATCTATCAATTATTTAAAGAATAGTTATTTAATAGGGATAATGACTTTTTTTGAACCACTTTTATCATTTTTAATAATTTCTTTCTTGTTTTCATAAAGTATCCAAACCATTTGCATTGCAAGAGAGTGAACCCTTTTAGCTTGGGTTTCACCTGAAAGGAATCTTGAAAATTGTCTTTTACTTATTCCTAAAATTCCTGCTGATTGATCAATATTTAATTTATTTTTTTTCATCCATTCTTTTATCTCCTGTGGATGCGGTTTGTCTATATCTATAAAAATCAACTTTTACTTCCCTAAATATGCTTTTTTCATCATTTTCATAAAATTTTCTTTATCTATATTAGATTTACTTTTAAAATCTAATTTTGAGATAATGAATATTGCTAAAAAAGATAAGGTTACTGAAAATAGAGCAGGGTACTTATAAGGAAAAATTGCCTTTTCAAATTTAAAAATATCAACCCAAATTGTTGGACCTAAAATTACTAAACTAACTGTTATTAATAACCCAATCATTCCACCATAAAAAGCACCATTGGTAGTTAAATTATTCCAGTTTATACTTAAAAATAGAACAGGGAAATTTGTACTTGCGGCAATTGCAAAGGCGAGGCCAACCATAAAAGCGACATTTTGACCTTCAAAAGTAATACCAAGAAAAATTGCAACTATACCAATTATTACACTTGATATTTTGGAGACGAATAATTCTTTTTTTTCATCTGCCTTTCCGTTATTTAAGACATAGACGTACAAATCTCTTCCAACAGCTGATGCTCCGGCTAATGTTAAACCTGAAACAACTGCTAAGATAGTCGCAAATGCTACAGCAGAAATAAACCCTAGGAAAACATTCCCTCCAACAGCATGTGATAAATGAATTGCAGCCATATTATTAGAACCAATCAAGACTCCTTCTGTATTTAGATAGTTTGGATTTGTTGATAAATAAGCTATTGCACCAAACCCAATTATGAATGTCAGTAAGTAAAAATACCCTATAAATGATGTAGCATAAAATGCCGACAATCTCGCACTTTTTGCGTCTGGGACTGTAAAAAATCTCATTAGTATGTGGGGAAGACCTGCAGTTCCTAGTATCAAAGCAATGCCAAGTGAAATTGCAGAAACTGGGTCAGCTACAAGTTTGCCAGGCTTTAAAATATCAATTCCTGATTTATGAGCTACTACGGCAGCATCTAATAAGTTTGTTAAACTAAACGAGAATTCTTTTAAAACTAAAAAGCTTAGTACTGTGGCTCCAAAAATTAATAAAAAAGCTTTAATAATTTGAACCCACGTCGTAGCTATCATTCCTCCGAAACTTACATAAATTATCATTAAAATACCGACAATCCAAATTGCAAAGTTATATGGTAATTCAAATAAAATTTGAATTAATGATCCAGCTCCTACCATTTGTGCGATAAGATAGAATAAAACTGTTATTAGAGTAGAAATAGATGATAATATCCTTATTTTTGATTGTTTAAGTCGAATTGTTGTTACATCAGCGAAAGTAAATTTACCAAGATTTTTAAGTTTTTCAGCAACTAAAAAAAGAATAATCGGCCATCCAACTAAAAAGCCAATTGAATAAATTAGGCCATCGAAACCAGATAAGAAAACTAAACCTGAAATACCTAAAAATGAAGCTGCAGACATGTAGTCGCCTGCTATAGCAAGACCATTTTGAAAACCAGAAATTTTCTCACCTGCAGCGTAATAGTTTTCTTTTGTATTTGTTTTTTTTGATGCAAAATATGTAATTACCAATGTAACAAACACAAAGAGAAAAAAAATTATTGAAGCTACAAAATTACTTTCCATTTCTTAGTCTATTAAAATTTAGCATTTATTTTATCTTTTTAATTCCATCAATATATCTATTAGATATAACTGTATAGATTAGGGTGAGTAAAATAGAAAAGATTATTATTGATAGCCCAAAAGCTACACCATATGTCATAGAGCTATCTGCTATTTTTATAGCCAATAGTTTGGGATAAAAACCAATTAAAAAAATAAAAGAAAAGTAAATAAGTATTACTAGTAAAGAAAATAAATGTGATACATTTCTTTTTACCCTAATATATTTATTATTTTTTATAGAATTCATCGTAAAAAAACCAAGCTAATTAAAATTAGCTTGGTTTGGTTGCATCTTAGAATTAAAGGTTAACAGTTACTGCTTTAACTTCTGTATAATTTTTTAACACTTCATGACCCATCTCTCTCCCCCATCCTGATTCTTTAAAACCACCAAAAGGAAGTGAGGCATCAAATATATTATGACAATTTATCCAAACTGTTCCTGCTCTTATCTTTCCAGCTAATTTATGAGCGACACTTATGTTCTTTGTCCAAACGCTAGCTGCCAGACCAAAAGGAGTGTTATTTGCTTCATTAGCAATTTTTTCTAAATTTTCATCTGAAAAAGGTTGAGCACAAACAACAGGACCAAAAATTTCTTCTTTAACAAGAGTCATATCTGCGTTTGTTTTTGCAAAAACAGTAGGGTGAACAAAATGTCCTCCAGAAGAATTATCATACTTACCTCCTGCAACTACTTCACCACCTTCAGATTTGCCAGATTCAATATATTTAGAAACTTTTTGATACTGTTCGTCAGAAACTAATGGACCCATCTCAGTTGAAGTATCCATTCCAGGACCAACTTTAATTTGATCTGCAATTTTAGATATACCTTCAGTTACCTTTTCAAAAACTTTTTCATGAGCAAATAATCTCGACCCTGCACAACAGCATTGTCCATGATTAAAGAAAATAGCAGAGGCTGCTCCTGCAATTGCAGCATCGATATCAGCATCAGGAAATATAATTGTAGGCGATTTACCACCTAATTCTAATGAAACTTTTTTTAGATTTCCAGCTGCTGCCTTTGTAATAAGCTTTCCAACTTCTGTAGAGCCAGTAAATGCAACTTTGTCTACATGTGGATGAGCTGCCAAAGGTGCGCCAGCATCCTCACCGAGACCAGTAACAAGATTTAACACACCATTCGGAAGTAAACCTGAATCATGGATTATTTCCATTAACCTTAAAGCTGATAATGGCGTTTGTTCAGCTGGTTTTAGGACTATGGTACATCCAGCGGCAAGTGCAGGTGCAATTTTCCATGCAGCCATTAAAAGAGGAAAGTTCCAAGGAATAATTTGACCAACAACACCAACTGGTTCTTTAACGGTATATGAATGATATTGTGCTCCAGGTGTATAAGGAACAGAAATAGGAATAGTTTCTCCCTCTATTTTAGTAGCCCAACCTGCCATATATCTAAAAATATCTGAAGAAAGGGGAACATCTGCAGCTCCAGCAACTGCAACTGGTTTCCCGTTATCAAGTGACTCAAGTTGTGCCAACTCTTCTGCATGATTATCGATCAAATCACCAATTTTCCAGATTATTTTTCCTCTTTCATTAGATGGTATTCCTGTCCATTTACCAGAGTCAAATGCGTTTCTTGCTGCTTTAACAGCTAAATCAACATCTTCACTGTTTCCAGCAGCACAAGAAGTAAGTTTTTTTCCTGTTGCTGGATCCTCTACATCGAAAGTTTTTGAAGAGCTGGTATCTACCCAGCTGCCATCAATGTAAAGTTTTTGATTATTATTTAAAAAACTGGCAACGTTATCGTTCACAGTATAATTTAAAATTGATGCATCCATAATATTTCCTCCAATTAAGATTAGTTTACATTAACTTTAACATAATAGGTTTTAATGTAAATAAAATTGGAGTAAATTTTAGAGTTTGGTTGGGTTAGGAACGTTTCCGTAAACCTTTTCGGGATCAAATATTTTTTTGTCTTCAGTGAATTCTAGTTTAGCACTATATTTATCTTCTTCATTAGTTAACTTCCGGTAGAAACAAGATTTATATCCAACATGACAACTAGCTTTTTTACCTTCAAGATTTACAAAGTAAATCAGGCAGTCTTGATCATCATCAATTTTTATCTGTTTAATATTTTGGAATAACCCGCTTTTCTCTCCTTTTTTCCAAATTTGTTGTCTACTTCTTGAAAAATAATGTGCTTTTTTACTAGACATTGTAAGTTTAAGTGCCTCTTCATTTGAGTATCCATGCATCAACACCTCATTAGTTTCGAACTCTATTGTTATTACGGGGATAAGACCACTGGAATCGAACTTTGGTTGAAAAGAAAAACCTTCTTCCACCTCTTCTACTGATACACGCTTTTTGAAAACAATGTTAGTCACGTTTTAATATATTCAAGAAATCTATGTTGTAAGTGTTTGTCGTCTTTAAAGTCACCTAAGAAAGCGTTTGTTATTGTTGATACATCTGGCTTTAAAACACCTCTAGTTGTCATACACTGATGAAATGCTTCAATATATACTGCAACACCCTTTGGTTTTAAGGTTTCATAAATTGAACCTGAAATTTGCTGTGTCATAGTTTCCTGCGTTTGGAGTCTTTTGGCAAAGATATCTACTGTTCTTGCTAATTTTGAAATACCCACAACTTTCTTTACAGGCAGATATGCCAGATGAACCTTTCCTATTATTGGAACCATGTGATGCTCGCAGTGTGAATTAAATGCTATATCTTTTAACATAACAATTTCCTCATAACCATTTACATCTTCAAACGTTTTAGACAAATATTCATCTGCTGATTCTTTATATCCTAAAAAAAACTCTTCATAAGCTTTTGTTACACGTCTTGGCGTATCTAGTAACCCTTCTCTTTCAGGATCATCTCCTGCCCATTTTATAAGAGTTCTTACAGCTTCTTCGGCTTCTTTTCTACTAACTTTTTGTTTGGTAGCTAGATTAACCTTTTTTTTTGGTGTTATAGAATCCATTTTTAAACTTTCATTATTTATATATTAAATATTTTGTATTATAAATATAAATTTAAAGTATTATTTAATACTACTTTAACTCAAAAGTTGCAAAATGAAATTTAAAATTACCAATGGAATAGTTTATGATCCTTCAACAAATATAAATGGCAAGCAAAAAGATATATATATTTGCGATGGGAAAGTTGTTTCACCTTCAATTACAGAATTAGTAGATTATAAAACTTCATATGATGTTTCTGGAATGATTGTAATGGCTGGTGGAATAGACATCCACTCTCACATTGCTGGAGGGAATGTTAATAATGCAAGAGTATTATCTCCAGAAATACACTTTAATTTTTTAGAGAAAAATCTAAACCGTAAAAAAAGCCTTCCTGGATTTAATACTAGATGGACTTGTGAGGGTACTGGGTATAGATACGCTGAGATGGGTTTTACAACCGTAGTTGAACCAGCTGTCTTACCAATAAATTCCTTTCTAAGTCATTTAGAATTAGAAAAAATTCCAATGATTGACAAAGCATGTTTGTCTGTTTTGGGTAATGATGGTTTTTTATTAAATTCGCTTCAAAAAAAGAAGGGACAGCAATTCATTGATGATTACGTTGCTTTCACAATAAATTCAACTAAAAGTATTGGTTTGAAGGTAATAAATGCCGGAGGTACGGAATCATTTAAACGTGGTTGCCGTGATAATTTTAATCTGAATGATATTGTCCCAGAATACGGGGTTTCTTCAAGACAAATTGTTGATTCATTATGCAATTCAATTGAAAACCTTAAGGTAAAGCACCCTTTGCATGTTCATTGCAATAACTTAGGTATGGCCGGAAATATTAATACAATTCTGGATACCATTAAAGCAGCTAAAGGAAGAAGAATGCATCTTGCACATGTCCAATTTTATGGGTACGACAATAAAGGTAAAAAAGGATTTTCGTCAGGAGCTATGAGATTATGTGACGCTGTAAACAAAAATAAAAATATAACAGTTGATGTAGGCCAGGTGATGTTTCAACCAACTGTCACCATATCATCTGATATTTTAAGACAGTATTCAGCAAGAAAAAATGCTAATCCAAAAAAGTGGATCACGACTGAATTAGAAGATGGGGGAGGTGGTATTATTCCTTATTCCTATAAAAAAGAAAACTTTGTAAATGCTTTTCAGTGGTTAATAGGTCTTGAAATATTCTTATTAACTAAGAATCCATCTCAAGTTTTTTTTACAACAGATCATCCAAATGGGGCTCCTTTTACAAGTTATCCCGAATTATTTAGGCTATTAATGGATTATGATTACCGTTCAGAGTGCGCAAGTAAAATAAATAAAACTTCTTATGAGATGTCGTATTTGAGGGATATAAAAAGAGTTTATACAATGAATGATATTGCAATTATGACTAGATCTGAACCAGCTAAGATTTTAGGTTTAAGTGACAGAGGCTCTTTGGCTCCTGGCTGTTTAGCTGATATATCAATTTATAATCCAAATTTAAAATATGACATTATGTTTAGAAAGCCGGTTTACGTTTTTAAAGATGGAAAAGAAATTGTAAAAAATGGAAAGATTAAAAACTTTTTTAAGACAAAAACACAAGCCTTAAATCTTAGTTACGACAAAAATATTAAAAAATATATTAATAAATGGATAGGTAAGCAATATTCATTAAATACAGATGATCTTAGTGTCGACGAAAACTACTTTAGGTCTGATAATTTTAACTTTCATTAACTTCTTTATCAATCAAACTGAAGAAAAATGGTGTTATAAATAACGTTAAAAAAATTGAAAAGAAAATTCCAGATATTAATACAATTCCTATAGTTAATCTTGATTCATATCCCGCGCCAGATCCTATAACCAGAGGAATTACCCCAACAATTGTAGATATTCCTGTCATTATTACAGGTCTGAATCTCTTTTTACAAGATTCTATAATAGCTTTTGATCTATTATTACCTTGATTTTTTAGTTGGCGAGCAAATTCAACTATTAAAATACCATTTTTTGCTGCTATACCCATGAGTATTATTATTCCTATTTGACTGAATATATTTAAGGAATTTTCAAAAATTATTAGACATATGATTGGTATCAATAAAGTTAATGGAACAGAAATCATTATAATAAACGGATATCTAAAACTCTCAAACTGAGCACATAAAATAAGATAAACGAAAAGAAGTGAAATTATAAATAAAAAATAAAATTGATTTGATGATTCCTTAAATTCTTTACTTTGTCCCTTGAAGTCAATCTTATAATTACCTGTTAACTTATTTTTTGATAAGTTTTCAAGGTAATCGATTCCCTCCCCAAGAGAATAATTTTTATTTAAACCAGCACTTAATGTTATAGATCTCATTTTATTGTATCTATTAAGCTCCTTAGCTTCTGCTGTTTCTTCAATATTTAAAACATTTTCAAGCCTAATTAAATTTCCTTTTTTATTTTTAACTTCATAAGATAAGATATTGTTTATATTTTTTCTAAAATTTTTCTTTGCTTGTAAAATCACGTAATATTCTTCACCTTTATCTATAAATGAATTAATTTTTCTTCCTGCTAGAAGTATTTCTAATGTTCTTCCAATCTCTGTGTTTGAGACCTCAAGATCATAGGCTCTTTTTTTATTAATTAAAATTTTTAGTTGTGGTCTTGATTTTTTATAGTCTGTTCTAACAAAAAGAAAATCTTTACTATTATTAAGTTTATCTAAAATAATATTCATATTTGAATCAATATCAGAATAAGTATCTCCAGAAATTACAAACTGAAGTTGTGAACCAGATCTTCTTTGACCCAGACCTCTCGGTGGGAAAATTATAATTTTTGAATCAATTATTTCCTTAGATTTAACTTTAATTTCATCAATTATCTCCCATATTTTTCTTCTTTGATCCCAATGATTTAATACAATAATACCAATTCCATCACTAAAGTTTTCTGTTCCTGAAAAGCTTCTTGGGACTCGAAGAAGTATTCTTTTAGCCTCTTTATTTTTATTCAAATAAAGTAATTTTTCCTCTAACAAAAGCATTTGTTCTACTGTATTTTCATATGTGCTTCCTTCTGGAGATTCGATAACCAAAAAAAATGCCCCTCTGTCCTCTCTCGGGGCGAGTTCTTTTGATAAAAATTTAAATAAATAAATTGATAAGCTAAATGTTGCAACCACAAAAAGTGATACAATTATTTTTTTACTAATAATAAACTTCAGGAGGTTTATATACTTATCTCTTATGAAGGAACTTTCTTTATGGTTTTTAACTTCTAATATTTTAGAACAAAGCATCGGTGTTAGGGTTAATGAAATAATTGTAGAAAAAAATATTGCACCAATAATAGTCACCGCTAATTCTTCAAATAATTTTGCTGTATCTCCTTTTAAAAAAATTACTGGAATGAAGATACTAATCAACACCACCGAGGTAGATATTATAGCAAAAAAAACTTCCCTTGACCCTTTAATAGAAGCTTCCTTTTTATTATTTCCTTCCTCAACCTTTTTATAGATATTTTCAAGCATAACAATAGAATCATCAATAACTAAACCTGTACATAGTACGAGAGCAAGAAGCGTTATTAAATTGATGGAGTACCCAAAAAAATTTAGAAAAATGAAAGTCGATAAAATAGAAATCGGAACTGTTATAAAGGGTATGAGTGTGCTTTTTAAATTTCTTAAAAATAAAAGAATGATAAGTGTTACAAGTAGAACTGCAAAACAAAGTGTAAATATTACATCTTTCAATGCTTCAGAAACAAATAAAGAAGTATCATAACTTTCATAAATTTTAATATTATCTGGAAGATCTTTTTTTATTTCACGATATTCTTTTTTTATTAAGTCAGTAACCTTGATGAGGTTTGCGGTAGATTGTTTTACAATTCCCAAACCAATCATTTCCTCACCATTTCCCCTGAATAGCTGCCTAGACTCTTCAGCCCCAAATGATATATCAGCTATGTCATCAAGTGTTACAAATGATTCACCATTACCTTTTCTTATAACTAATTCTTTAAAATCATCTAAAGTTTTGTAACTATTTTCAAGTTTAACTGTAAAGTCTCGAGTTTCCGATTCAATTCTACCTGCTGGAAACTCAATATTTTCTGATTTGATAACACTTTCTATTTCTCTTACGGTTACATTATACTGAGAAAGTAAAAAAGGATCTATCCAAACTCTCACCGACTTTTTTTTCCCACCTGAGATCCTAACTCTTGCGACGCCACTAATTACTGATAGCCTATCGACAAGGTAGCGTTCAGCATAATCGGTAAGATTTAACTGATTTATTTCATTTGATGTTAAATTCAGCCACATAATTGCATTAGAATCGGAATCAATTTTTGATATTTCAGGAGGGTTTGAATCTTTTGGAAGATTTTCTACAACTTTAGAAACTGCATCTCTAACATCATTGGCTGCTTCATTAATATTTTTTTCATAAATAAACTCAATTGTAATTTTGGATCTTCCATCTCTACTTACTGATGAGATTGATTTAATACCTTCTATCCCACTAATTTGATTTTCAATGATTTCAGTAATTTTTGTTTCTACGATTGTTGATGCAGCTCCTGGATAAACTGTATCAATTGTAACAATTGATTTTTCTGTATCAGGATATTGCCTAAGTGGAAGATCAAGAAGTGATAAAAAACCTATCAACAGAATAAAAGTTGACAAAACAATACAAAAAACAGGCTTTTTGATAAAAAATTCTGAGAAATTCATTCTATTCTTACTTTACTTCCAACCTTAAGCTTATTTATACCTTCAAAGATAATTTTATCAGATGACTTAATTCCTTTTATAATTTCTACTTTTCCATTAATTCTTTTACCAGTAATGACCTCAACTTTATCGATAACATTTTTTTTACTAATAACATAAACGAACGTCTGATCATCAATTGGAATTATGCAACTTTCAGGTATCAAGACAGAATTTTTATAGTCAAAATTGATAATTTTTTTTGCCATCATTCCTGGTTTTAATCTTTCTTTTTTTTCTATCTTACTGATAATCTTAAATGTTCTTGTTTTTTCATCAACATAAGGATCTATTACGAAAACCTCTCCCGAATAACTTATTTCAGAAGAATTTACTTTTATCTTTACGGTATCTCCAATTTTAATTCTTCCAACGTATGCTTCAGGTGCAGTGGCCTCAACCTTTAATGTTTTAAAATCATAAATAGTAGTTATCACATCCCCAGGTTTGACAAATGCGCCAAGACTAAAATTTCTTAAACCAATTGTTCCATCAAATGGAGCTTTTAAAATCAAATCGTTTATTTTTGCTTTTATCTCATCTACCTTCCCCATTAATCTAATTTTCTCAGTTAATCTATTATCAAGAACAGATTGAGATATATTTCCTTTCTTAGATAAACTTAAAGCCCTTTGGTAATTTATTTCGGCTTCTTTGAGTTCAGCTTCGAATTGTTTGAGTATAGCTGTTTCTTCATAATTGTTTAAAATAACTAAGATTTTATCTTTTTTAACTGAAACACCTTCATTAAAAAATATTTCTACAATCTTTTCTGAAACAGTTGATGTAATTTCAACTTGTTCATTTGATTTTATTGTAGCTGGTAGCTCAATCTCGTCGGCAATTAACTCTTTTTTAGGATTAATAAACTTTACTAAGGTATTGTTAGCTTGTGAATAAGATGGATTAAGATTTAAAATTAGTGAAATTAAAAATAGATTTGTAAAAATTAATTTAGCCATTACCCCTCAGTCTTAATATTGCTTCATTATAATTGTTAGAACTAAAAATAGTTGAACCAGAAACCAAGACATTAGCTCCGGCCTCAATTACCTGTTTTGATGTGATATAATTTATACCACCATCAACCTCTAATTCAATATTTCTATTTGAGATAAGATCTTTGATTTCCTTTATTTTTTTTAATTGACTAGCAAGAAACTTTTGTCCGCCAAAACCAGGTTCAACTGTCATAACTAAAATCAGATCTATTAATTCAAGGTAAGGAATAATTTCTCTAGCTTCTGTACTGGGCTTAATTGATATACCAACTTTTATGTTATGTTTTTTAATAAGATTTATACAATCAAATACATTATCCGATATTTCGTGGTGAATAGTTATTATATCAGAACCCGCTTCTATAAAACTTGGTAGAATATTCATCACTGGATTTATCATAAGATGAACATCAAATGTCTTCCTTGTGTATGGTCTAATTGATTTTACAACTTCAGGACCAATTGTTAGATTTGGGACAAAATGACCATCCATAATATCAATATGAATGTAATCACATTCAGAGTTATTAAGGGTGGTTATCTCCTCCCCGAGTTTAGAAAAGTTAGAAGAAAGAATTGATGGTGCAATCTTGACATAATTTATCATAATTAAGAATTTTCATCTTCAATAGAATACTTTGCTAACGTAGCATCAGAATTTAGCTTACTTCTTTTTAAAAGTTCTTTTTGTGCTCTTTCAGTATTTGAATCACTACCCATCCAGCTTGATAAAGATGGTTGTTGAAGAGCTCTTCCATAAGAAAAGCTAATATTCCACTGTGAGTCTTTAGAATCTTTATTCATTTTGTTCAAATGCTGGGTTGCTAATTCATTGCTTTGACCACCTGATAAAAATACGATTCCGGGAACCTCCTTTGGAACATTTTCATTGAGACACTTTAGAGTCATGATTGCAACTTCGTCAGTTGAGGCTTGTTTTGCAGACTTTTTTCCAGCAATAATCATATTTGGTTTTAATAAAACACCTCCTAAATATACGTTTTGCTTATCAAGGGCTTCAAAAACTTTTTTAAGAACATTTGATGTAATCTTATAACATGTTTCAATATTATGTACTCCATCCATCAAAATTTCTGGCTCAACTATTGGGACCATTTCGTGGTCTTGAACAATTTTTGCATATCGTGAAAGACTGTGAGCATTTAACTCTACCGAATATTCAGTTGGGATATTGTTGTTAGTGTCTATGTCAATTATTGCTCTCCACTTTGTGAACTCAAGGTTCTGGGAACTATATTCTTCTAAACGTTTTTGAAGGCCATCAAGGCCCTCAGTAATTTTTTCTGGAGAATTTTTTTCGATAGGTACGGCACCTGTATCAACTTTAATACCTGGGATAATTCCTAAACTTTTTAAATACTCAGGGAAATTAACTCCATCATTTGTTGCTTGATAAACCGTTTCATCATAAAGAATAACGCCGCTGATATATTTATTAAGATTTTCTGAAGTGAATAGTAATTCTCTATATTTTCTTCTATTCTCACTGTTTGATTCCACATTTATTGTATCAAATCTTTTTGTTATAGTATTTGTACTCTCATCTGCGGCTAGTATTCCTTTCGGTGGTTTTGACAGATTAGTAGCTATCGATTTAAGTTTATCTTTATCCATATTAATTTTAGCTATTTAAACTGTTAAGTCCTGGAAGAGAATTTCCTCTTTGGATAAATTCTAAAAAAGCTCCGCCACCTGTGGATACAAAGGAAAAACAGTTAAAAAAACCTCCTTTTTTTAACAGAGATATAGTATCACCTCCGCCTGCTACAGAAAAGAAATTTTTATTTTTATTATCTTTGACACCTTTCAAAACATAGTTAGTTCCTGCATCAAAAGGCGTCTTCTCAAAATATCCTAAAGGACCGTTCCATAAAAGGTTCTCAGCTTTAACTATCTCATTATAAAAATTCATTCTGGTTTGTGGGCCTATATCCATAATCACATCACCCTTTTCAACCTCAGTAATATTTTTTACAAGAATAAGGTTTAAATCTTTTTTTGAAGTTACCACCACATCTTTGGGCAAAAGGATTTTATCACCATAAATTGAAACCAAATCTGTAGCAGTTTTAATCATTCTCTTTTCATATAACGAATCGCCAATTTCATTTCCAAGTGCAGATAATAAAGTATTTGCCATTGCACCACCAATGATAACTTGAGAGTAATTTTTGGCATAGAAATCAATTATTTTTAATTTTGTAGATATTTTTGCCCCACCTAGAACGGCTATATTAGTTTCAGCACTTGTAGAAAGTACAAGATTTTTTAAGTTAAGAATTTCTTCTTCAAGTAGTTTGCCTGGAAAGGATGGCAAGAAAGTTGGTATTCCTGAAATAGATGAATGATTTCTATGGCAGCTTGAAAAACATTCATTGATAAAAACATCACCAAAAGAAGATATTTTTTTTATAAACTTTGTATCATTTTCTTCTTCCTCTTTATAAAACCTTATATTTTCTAAAAGGACTATTTTAAAATCTTTAAAGATATTAGCTAGATACTGTGATTGAATATTATGAATATTATTTTTTTCAAAATAAATTTTTTCACCTAATATAAATGCAACTTTAGATGCTATTTCTTTTAAAGAAAATTTATCATCCCACTCTCCATTTGGTCTGCCAAGATGCGCAATAAGGATTACAGAGGCTTTTTTTTCAAGAAGTATTTTAATCGTTGGAAGAATTTTCTTAATTCTTGTGTCGTCCTCAACCTTACCGTTTGCGATAGGAACATTTAGGTCAATCCTAACTATAGCTGTTTTATTATATAAAAAGTTATAAGAATCTGAAAATTTTTTTTTTAAAGTTATCATTTAAAAAATTTCACCATTATTTTTTTTAAAATTTGTTTATCTTCTAAACCAAAGTGAGCATAAACATCATTACCTTTACCCGATTCTCCAAAATGGTTTACACCACATATCAGATCATTTTTATCTGAGTACTTATACCATGTATCCAAACTTCCTGCTTCAATAAAGACTCTTGGAAGGTCACCAAGAATTTTATCTTTATAAAGTTGACTTTGGGTATCAAATAAACGGGTGCATGGCACTGAAATCAGATTGGAATCTATACCATTATTATCCTTTAAAAGTTTACTTATTCTTACGGCAATCTCTACTTCTGATCCGCTTGCAAATATTGATAATTTACTGTTTTTATTTGTAGATAGTTGGTATGCCCCCATCATTGACCTATTAACTTTAAAGTCTTTTCTTATCAAGGGTAAATTTTGTCTTGATAGAGCTAATACCGATGGTGTTTTTTCAGAATTTAAAGCAATTTCCCAAGCTTCAAAAGTCTCAATCTGATCACAAGGTCGTAACACATTCAAATTAGGTATAGATCTTAGACTTGCTAGGTGTTCGATTGGTTGATGTGTTGGGCCATCTTCTCCAAGACCAATTGAATCATGTGTAAAAACATAGATTACTTTTTGTTTCATCATTGCAGATAATCTTATTGAGTTTCTACAGTAATCCGAAAAAACTAAAAAAGTTCCACCATATGGAATAAATCCACCATGTACAGAAATTCCATTCATTGCGGCCGCCATAAGGTGTTCTCGGACACCATAATGAATATAATTTGAGTTTTTACCGCCTACCACGGATGATTGTACTTTAGTTAAGTTTGATCCAGTTAAGTCTGCAGACCCTCCTAAAAGATTGGGAATCTGTGTATAAAAATAGTTAATACAATTTTGAGATGATTTGCGTGTTGCTTCAGAATTATTTGACTTAACGATATTTTGGAGGAAATAGTTGGTATCATTATTTCTTTTAATATCAAAAGTTTTAAATTGATTTAAAAATTTTTTTTTCAATTTAGAATTTTTGAGTTTATTTTCCCATTTCAGCCTTTTTTTTACACTCCTTAATGAAACTTTTTTCCAATAGTTTTTTATATGCTTTGGTATAAAAAACTTTTTGTGAGACCAATTAATATTTTGTTTTGTCAATAAACTTTCATTATTGCCTAAGGGTGAGCCATGACAGGTCTCTTTTCCAGACTTATTAGGAGATCCAAAGCCAATTATTGTTTTACAAATTATTAATGAAGGCTTTGAAGATTTGATGGCCTTAGACATAGATTTAAATATTTGTTTAAAATTATGTCCATCAATTTCAAATGTATCCCAATTTGATGCTTCAAATCTTTTCTTCTGATTATCTGAGCAAGTAAGGTTTGTAGGCCCATCAATTGAAATATTATTATCATCAAAAAAAACAATTAGTTTATTTAGTTTTAAATGTCCTGCTAATGATATTGCCTCTTGAGATATACCTTCCATAAGACAACCATCTCCGGCAATAACCCATGTTTTATGATCAACAAGGCTTCCAAACTTTTTATTTAAAAGTTTTTCTGAAATAGCCATGCCAACTGCATTAGCTAATCCCTGTCCAAGTGGACCTGTCGTTGTTTCAATACTACTTAGCATTCCATATTCTGGATGACCAGCAGTTTTACTTCCAAGTTGTCTAAAATTTTTAATTTGATTGAGACTGCAATCTTTATATCCAAGTAGGTATGAAAGTGCATACAAAAGCATAGAACCGTGTCCTGCAGATAAAACAAATCGATCTCTATCGAGCCATTTTGGTTTATTTGGGTCAAATTTTAAGAAATATGAGAATAAGATAGTTGCAATATCTGCCATACCCATAGGCATTCCGGGGTGCCCAGAGTTTGCATTTTCAATAGCATCAATTGATAAGGCTCGTATAGAATTAGCCATTTCCATCAAAATTTTTTCATTATTCATGTTCATTAGTTTTCCAAAATAAATTTTCCGAATGCTCTAGGACCACCAGATGTTTGTATTTTTTTTAAAACATTTAATGATTCTAAATCTAAAAGAGTAATATTATCTTCAAACCAACAAGCAACAACTATTAGTTTATGTTTATAACTTATATCAATACCTTCTGGATATTCACATATTTCATTTATTGTTTTTATGTTCTTATAATTACGCATATCTATTATCGAAATACTATTTGACCTTTGATTAGTAACATATAAATGATTTTTTGTGAAGTCATAGACGGCTTGATATGGCCAATCTCCAACTTTTATATTTTTTATTAAGTCATGAGTAGTTTTATTAATCACAGAAATTGAGTTTGATTGAACATTAGTAACTATTAAAAAATCGATTTCTTTTTCGGAGTAAACGCCAAACGGGGCATTTTCAACACTAACTTTTTTTTTTAAAACATGTCTATCAGAATCAATTATATGAATATTATTATCTTCTCTATTAGCAACATAAATTTCTTTATTTTTACTTGAAATATAAATACCGGCTGGTGACTTCCCAACCTCAACAATTTGTTGTTGAGTGTTTTTTTCACTATCAGTTTTGATCACTGATATTTGATTATCATACCAGTTACTTACTACAATGGAATTTGTATTATCAGAATAAAAAATCCCAAGTGGACTTGCACCAGATTTAAAATTTTGCACTTCAAAGTTTTTAACTTTGATTTTTGTTACATTTCCGCTCTCTGGATTACTGATATATACATTGCTGTTAATTGAATCAAGCGCGATTCCTGCGGGTTTTTCTCCAACAGCAATTTCTTTAATTTTTTTTTTTTCTTTTAAATCTATTACGTCAACTTTGTTACTTTCTTGATTAGTTATGAAAGCATACGAAAAGGACTCTTGAGAATGTAAAGATCCAAGATTGTAAAAAACAAGAAATATTAGGCTAATTACCTTCAGCAATTCTTTTTAAACCTTTTAAGTTACCTTCAATAAATTTGGTAACTTTAATTTTTGAGTTTGCATCATTTAATTCTGGAGGAGGGTCATTTCCCATAAATCCTCTATAAAAACCAGACTTATAGGTGATATTAGTTGTGTTGGAGTCAATACTTTTTACAAATATCTTTGCGGCATAACTGTTAACTGGCAAAGCTTTATTGTCGGTTTCAACAACTCGCCAACTAACTATCATTTTCTCGGCATTAATCTTTTCTAATTTCTGCTTAACTTTTGATCCATTCTTAAAACTTACAACCCTTTCAGAACCAACTTTATTACCATTAGATTCAGATTTTTCTACTTCTTCATTCCAGTTGAACTCTTCAAAATTTGAAACAATATCCCAAACTTTAGAAGCAGGTGCCTTTATGTCTAGTTTTAAAGAAACTTTTTGTCTGGAAGGTCCGTGTGCAAATAAATTCTGATTAAAAAATAAAAGTACGAAAAAACTTAATAATATTCTTAACATGAATAGCTCCCTAGGAAATTTATAATATTTTGAATTCCTTTTTATCGTTTATGACTGATAATGCAACCAAGATTTCAGAATTTTGATCATCAATAGGGCATATGATAACATGAAGATTACCGGCAATAGTTTTAACCTTTTTGATCTTGTATCTTGTTTTACAAAGATATTTGTCTGATACTTTTTCAATTATTTTATCAATATACAAATCCATAATTATATCTATTATAATAGAACCTAAATAATTTTTTTATGATAAGAATTCTCGATCCATTTCTTAAGAACCCTTATAAGGTAGTTATTTCCTTTCTATTC
>Ga0055584_100001819_pt1 | contig 20977 bp, 18 predicted proteins | sample OSDHelmetaG_FD_58716 | JGI IMG/M metagenome (GOLD analysis project Ga0055584, IMG submission 58716) | Pelagic marine sediment microbial communities from the LTER site Helgoland, North Sea, for post-phytoplankton bloom and carbon turnover... | ecosystem: Environmental > Aquatic > Marine >...
AGAAGAGTCACCGGTTTCTACCATCGCAAGAATGATTCCGCAAGCAATTCAAGAAAAAGACAATGAAATTAGAGTTCTTGTACCACGTTTTGGTGTGATAAACGAAAGAAGAAACCGCTTACACGAAGTGGTGAGGCTCTCTGGAATGAACATTGCCATTAATGAGACAGACAACCCACTAATCATCAAGGTTGCGTCCATACCAGGTACGAAAATGCAAGTTTACTTCCTAGACAATGAAGATTTCTTCCATCGCAAGGGAATCTACCGAGATAAGGTAGAGAACAAATTTTTCAAAGACAATGATGAACGCACAATCTTCTTTTGTAAAGGCGCATTGGAAACAGTTAAAAAATTAGGCTGGGCTCCAGATATCATTCATTGCCAAGGTTGGATGACCAGTTTAATCCCCTTGTATATTAAAACACTTTACAAAGATGAACCTGTATTTAAAAATGCAAAAGTGGTTTATAGTGTCTTTAATGATGACTTCAAGGAAAGCTTGGGAGATAATTTTGCTCAAAAAGCATCACTTAATGAACTTGAAGATACTGAGTTAAAAGCATTCGAAAGTGCAAATTGGAGCAGCTTAAATAGGGGCGGTATATTGCACTCTGATGCTGTAGTAAATTGCTGTAATGGAAGTGGGATGAATGCAGAAACTGTAGGTCATCTTTCAGAGAAAATGGTTCTTGAGCACAGTGATGATTCAACCGCAGATAAATATCTGGATTTTTACGATAAAGTATTAACTGAATCGTAAGAAATCAAGCTATTTTGATTAAAATTGCGCTTTCATCGCGAAAGATCATAAGAATGAGATTTATAAATTACAGAAAGCCCTTAATATTGATATTAGGGGCTTTTATATTGCTGAATGCCTGCAAAAAGAAATCAGACAATTTGGTTTTACCTGATCAGTTAGGAAACGAGCAAGTGGAGCCGAATACTGATTCAATGCTCGTGGTAACCAGTTCAATTGCTGAAGATAGCTTTGAGACGGATCAACTTCCTTACCAGCTTTTAGGAGCAATGCACGATCCAAATTATGGAAGAAGCAAATCTGAAGTCTATTCTCAATTTACCATTACTGATTTGTCGCCAAATCTTAATGCTGTGGGTAATACCTTGGATTCTGCAGTTTTAACTATACGATATACATCCAAAACTGCCTTTTATGGAAATCTGACATCAGCACAAAACTTTACTGTGCATCAATTGACGGAGGACTTTCCGGCCAGCGGAAATCGAATTTTTAGCACCCAGAAATTGGCCTATGATCCAACCCCAATAGGTACCTACAATGGAGTGGTTAATATAGGAGACAGCAGCACAGTAAGACAAGGAGGTAATTTGGTTAAAGTTGCTCCGTGTTTCAAAATAACACTCACATCTGCTTTTGCCAATGCACTGTTCAATGCACCTGCAACAAGTTATGATAATGACGCTAATTTTAAGAGTTTTTTCAAAGGAATTGTCCTTAAATCAAATACAAATCACAACGCTTCTGAAGGAGCAGTTTTTGCTTTAATAGTGGATGATAATCTTTCAAAAATTGCCATTCATTACAATGATAGCTTGCAATATGATTTACATATGAAGTCATCTAGGAAGTTTGCAAATTATGAAATTGTAGATCAAAACGTGTCCATTACAAACCAACATGCCAATTCAAATCAGGATTATAATATTGTTTATGCGCAGTCACTAACGGGTTCTAAAATTAAAGTTGAAATACCGAATTTGATTGATTTAGCCAAAGATAAAACGTTAGTAGTTCATAAGGCCGAGTTAATTGTGCGCCCTCAAACAGGTTCATACAGCTCAACTTACCCTTTGCCACAACGTCTTTTAGTTCTGCAGCCAAACGATTCAGGAACAAGCATTGCCATTCCAGATTTGTTTTCAGGTAAATTTAATGGCGATTTGCGAAGTGGTAATGAGTATATTCTCAATGTTACAGATTTTATTCAATTTCAACTTTCAAATTATAAGGCAACAGGGACCTTAAGAAACAAACTGCATATTGTTATTCCAAATAGCGATCCAATCGCTCCATCAAGGATAACTGTTGATGCGAATAAAACACCTGGCCAACCCAAATTTGCGTTGCGCATTGTGTTTTCTGAACCCTAATTCAATATTTTTGTTAGAATACTAGCATGAACAAATCAAGGAAACCATATCAATTAGTTAGTAAAGAATGGCAAGCTGATGATACAATCTTAGAAGTAAATGGTTCACATATTGGTGGATCCAATTTTACATTGATTGCGGGTCCTTGTGCAGTAGAGAATAGGGAACAGTTGGGAGCAATTGCCAACTATTTGTCCAAAAAGGGCGTGCATTTTCTGCGAGGAGGTGCATTTAAGCCGCGAACATCCCCATATTCTTTTCAAGGATTGAAGGAAGAGGGTTTAAAGCTTTTGCGTGAAGTAGGAGAGCGGAATAAACTTAATATTGTAACTGAAGTAATGGGCACAGAAACGATCGATTTAGTTGCCGAATATGCAGATGTTTTACAAGTAGGTACTCGAAACATGCAAAATTACCCACTGCTCAAAGGCTTAGGGAAGATAGATAAGCCCATTTTGCTTAAACGTGGTATGAGTTGCACGGTTGAAGAGTGGCTCTTAGCAGCAGAGTATATCATGGTCGGTGGGAATCCTAGGGTTATTTTATGTGAAAGGGGTATTCGGACATTTAACAAAGCGACACGTAATACAATGGACTTAGGTTCTATGGCTTTAGTAAAAGCACTGACCCATTTACCAGTTTTCGCAGACCCAAGCCAGGGCACCGGTATCCGTGAGCTGGTATTGCCGATGACAAAGGCGGCCATAGCTGCGGGAGCAGATGGGGCTATTGTTGAGGTGCACAATCAACCCGAAGAGGCCTTGTCAGATGGCGATCAATCGCTATATTTTGATCAGTTTGATCGATTAATTAGTGCATGTGAGTCCTATTGCCAATTGGAAGGAAAGCAATTTCAAATTTCCAATCCTACATCCAAAACCATACAACAGAATTGAGTCCAGAATTAGTTTCTATATTGATAAAATCAGGTTATATAATTGCCATTGCAATGATGGTATCGTATGTGTTACGCAAGTCATTGCGCAGTATTAAACGGTATAACGACAAAAAGGACATTGATAATACCAAATTGATTTTTATCAGGAACTCACTCAATTTTTTAATTTATACCATTGCATTTGTTATTATTTCGCGTACCATTCCGCAGCTTCGAGATGTCGGCACTTCTTTGTTAGCCGGTGCAGGAATACTTGCTGCTATTATTGGTTTTGCCTCACAGGCTGCATTTAGTAATATTATAAGTGGCGTTTTTATTGTGCTTTTTAAGCCCTTTAGGGTAGATGATATCATCGAATTTAAGGATGGACTGAAAGGCACGGTTACAGAAATAACATTTAGACATACGGTGATTAAGGATTTTGAAAACAAACGAATCATAATACCTAATACCATCATTTCGAATGATACCATTATCAATTCTTCTATTGATGATGAAATGATATTAAAACACATCCATTTTGGTATTGCTTATAATGCGGATGTAGATTTGGCAATAAAAATCATTCGCGAAGAAATTGAGAAGCACCCATTGTGCATGGAAAAGCCTATGAAGATGAATGAATCATCGGCTGCAAATGAAAATAAAGTGGCTGTATTTATGACTTCATGGGAGTCTAGTGCTATACAACTTAGAGCCAATGTTTGGACACGGAATAGTGCAGAGGCATTCGAATTAAGATCTAACGTACTTTATTCTATTAAAAAACGGTTTGACAAAGAGGGCATTGAGATCCCATACCCATATCAAAATGTGGTAATTAAGAAATAAACTACTTTACACGTAGTTTACTACCTACACTTATTTCGTTACTGGTTAGATTGTTGAATTGTAGAATAGACTCAACAGAAACGCCATATTTCCGGCTAATTGAGTAGAGCGTTTCTCCTTTAAGCACGATATGATATAGCGGCAGTGCTATGTCGCCTTTTTCGATTACCCTTCCACCATTATCAGGTACCAAAAGAGTTTGTCCCAGAGAAATAACTGGTGTGCTGAGTTGGTTGATGGCCATTAATGTATCAACGGATGTTTTGTACTTTTTAGCTATGCCGTATAGCGTTTCATTGCTGAGGACTATATGTGGTTTGGTTTTGCCCTGATAATTTATCTTGTTTTCGTTCGCAATAATTTGATCAATTAAGTTTTGTTTTCCTTTTAATTTGGCGGCTTGGTCGGCCTTGTGCCGAAGATTCAGCAATTGTCCTGCAGCCACTTCATCTTCTTCATTCAAGTGATTTAGCTTATACAACCGCTTTAGCTTTATGCCATTGTCTTGAGAAATTTGCCATAAAGATTGACCGGCAATCACCTCGTGATATGTTTCTGTCGCCTTTCTTTTCTTACGCCTCAAGTAAACAATGTCACCAGGTTCAATTTGTTGCCCCTTCTTGAGGTCATTTAATTTCCGTATCCGATTTTCTGTACGTTCATTAACTGCTGCAATTTGGGCAAGGGTTTGGTCTGATTTTAATCGAGTTGCCAAAATGCCATTTATTTTCTCTGAGCTCTTAAATAATCCGAGGACCAAGGTGTCGTATTTTGCTAGATTGTATTTTTTTACCATGTCAATCAGCATTTGAGGATATCTGGGATTGGTTGCATAACCTGCTTTTCTAAGGCCATGTGCCCAGCCTTCATAGTCTGTTATGGATAGTTGAAATAGAAATGCATAACGTTGGTTGTTATGTAAAAACAAACTGTGATCTCTGTAAGAGCTGGCAGCATTGTCATAGGCTCTAAAGCATTCTCCAACCGCATCATCATCTTCGTACATCACTTTCCCGGTCCAAGACTTTTTACACTTTATGCCAAAATGATTATTTCCTTGAGAAGACAATCTACTGTTGCCATAACTGGATTCAAGACATCCTTGTGCTAAAGTAATACTTGCTGGAATCTTATGCGTACGCATCTCATCCATTGCAATATCTTTAAATTGATTGATATATTCTAATGGAGTGTTTCTTTTTTGATTTTGAGCAAAAGATCCCAGTGATATTCCGATTGCAAACAGAAAAAAGAGCGCTTTGTACTTCATATTAAGGTAAAATAATTAACGGGTATTAAACGGAGCTGCTTTAATAACGTTCTTCAAAGGTAAAGAGTGCATTTTTGCCTAAAATTGAGTTTTACCCACAGACTTTTTTATTGATGCGTTTTGTGTACTTTTGTTTTTAGAAGATTCAAATTCAATTGATAGTAAGATCTTATTACATGAATAAATATAGACTGGTTATTCTGTTATTATTAGCCTGCTTTGCGGGCAAACAAGGTTATTCTCAGCAAGGTATTCCTGAGTTCACTTGGAATGTTACCTCCAATAAATCTAATGTAAAAAATGGAGATGTTATTACATTAACTTTTACCTCTGAAGTGCCGAAAAATTGGTACGTTTATTCAAGCAATATCTTATGTAAGATTGGTCCCATTAAACCCAGTTTAGATATATTAGACACATCGATCCTGCAAAAAGTGGGGGATTTGATTTCAGTAGGAGATATCAAGGAAATGGATGAGGTTTTTGATTGCCAAATCGCTAAATTCACCAAAACAGTAATTCTCAAACAGCGCTTAAAAGTATTAAAAGGAAGTACTGAATTAAAATTAAAGCTCGAGGTGCAGATTTGCAGTAAGATAAATGGGATGTGTTCTCAAGTAAAAGAGAACTTTAATGTCACATTGAACAAATCAAAAAATATCGGAACTCAAGGATTGCATATTAGAAAAGCGGGTTCAAGCAACTCTATTAGGCTGGAGAAAAGAAATCAAGACGAAATGAAGCATGAGCCTAGCCTACATTAATTAATCCCTCGTAAATAGGAAAAATGAAACGAATTCAAAATATATTAAATCTTAAATTACTTTTCTTTGTGTTACTACCCATGTTTTTGGGTCTTGGTTTTGCTGCCTCAGCGCAAGGACAGGATATCCCAAAAGTAACATTTAACTATAGTTTAGATAAGGCAGAGTACAAAGATGGCGAAGAGGCCATCATCAAGATAACTGCCAATGTGCCAAAAGATTGGTATATCTATTCAAGCAATATTGAATGCCAAATAGGACCAATCCCGCCTTCATTGGAAAAAATGAAAAATTTTAAACTAGTGGGTGGTTTTGTTTCAGTGGGTGATTATAGTTACACAGATGATGTGTTTAATTGTAAAGTTGCCAAATTTAAGAAGAAGGTGATCATGACGCAGAAGATAACCATTGCAGACGCGAGTAAGCCCATTTCCAGCAAGTTTGAAATGCAAATGTGTTCTGAGGTTACAGGTCTTTGTACTCAGTTGAGGGAAAACATCAGTTTAAGTTTCAAAAAAGCAGGTAAAGCTGCGGCAGTCAATACATCAGACAAAGATCCTAAGGCTGTAGATACAATCAAGGATGACAAAGATCCGAATGCAACTGATGTTCAAATAGAAAAAGAGGGTAACCCAGATTCAATAGTAGACCCTAGCGCAATAGATTCGGCAGGGATGGATACACTTTCTAGAGATTCCATGGGAGCGATGGATGAGCTTGCTGTGTCGTCTGACACATCACTACAGCCCATTGGTCCTTTTGTAAACAATAAAGATTATATCGCCAAATCTGCTGCAGACCTTGGCCAGTGTGATACTCACCAGAAGTCGTATAATGGAGTAACGGTAACTGACGATTTTAATAAAGGGGGTCTTTGGGGAATGATTATTCTAGCATTCTTGGCAGGCCTTGCAGCCTTGATAACGCCTTGCGTTTTTCCAATGATACCAATGACGGTTACATTCTTTCTAAAGCAAAGCAAGACCAGAGTTGGCGCAATTAAGAATGCCTTGTTCTTTGGGCTTTGTATTGTTGTGGTGTATATGCTCATTGGGCTAATTTTTGGAGCTGCATTTAATGATCAAACGATCAATTATATTGCAACTGCTGCTCTGCCAAATATTATTTTCTTTTCAATTTTTATGATTTTCGCATTCTCCTTTTTTGGAGCATTTGAAATTACATTGCCCGCATCCTTAACAACCAAATTAGACCAAAAGGCAGATAAAGGAGGCTATGTTGGAATTTTCTTCATGGCATTGACATTGGCAGTAGTTTCTTTTTCTTGTACAGGACCCATTGTGGCAACAGTATTGGTTCAAAGTGCAGATGGTCAATTGATTAAGCCTTTATTAGCGATGGCAGGGTTTGGTTTTGCATTGGCCTTACCTTTCATGTTAGCGGCAATTTTCCCAACCATGCTGAGTTCTATGCCAAAATCGGGTGGATGGCTTAACTCAGTAAAAGTGTGCTTAGGGTTCATCGAAATAGCTTTTGGTCTTAAATTCTTAAGTGTTGCAGATCAAACGTACCATTGGGGTTTGTTAGATCGCGAAATTTATCTTGCCATATGGATTGCACTATTTACTTTAATGGGTGTATATCTGATGGGAAAGATGAAGTTCTCACATGATAGTGATGTAAAATTTATTTCTATACCGAGACTCATGTTCATAATAGTAACATTCACTTTTGTGGTTTACTTAGTACCTGGTTTATGGGGTGCGCCTCTTAAGGGACTTAGTGGATATTTGCCACCTATGAGCAGCCAAGATTTTAAGCTGGGTGGTAAGCTTGCTGAGGATGGAAATCTCTCCGAAGAGCCCATGTATGGTGATAAGCTAGAAATACCTCATGAGTTACAAGGATACTTTGATTATGACCAAGCATTGCGTTGTGCAGCAGAAATGGATAAGCCCCTGTTTTTAGATTTTACAGGTCATGGATGTGTGAATTGTCGTAAATTAGAGGAAAGTGCTTGGGATCATCCAAAAGTGCTCAAGTTGTTACGTGAAGAGTACGTAGTGGTTTCATTGTATGTAGATGATAAAACGATACCCATTCCGAAAGAAGAGTATTTCATAAGTATGGCATATTCATCTGATATGCAGGATACCATTAAAACATTAGGAGAGAAGAATGCCTCCATCCAAAAATGCTTATATGGCATTTTAGCACAACCTCAGTATGTGGTTATTGATTATAATCAGAATTTATTGGCAGCCCCAAAATATTATAAAGACTTGAACGGAGATGGAAGTGAAAGTTTTATTAAATTCCTAAAAGCAGGCGTAAATCAATTTAATGCGAAAAAAGCATTGGCAAAGTAGATTGATTTGGCATGTGGATAAGGTGAATTACCCTTACGGTATCAATCTGTAAACATATTCTGTTTCAACTTTTTCAACGTTTTTATTCAACAATATAGACTAATGTCTCGTTTTGTTTAATAAAAAGAAATATATTCGAAGTGTTGAAAATTTATGTCTGCGTTAACTTCCGTAGAAGCTTTAAATCACTGATATTCGCACTGTTTAAATAATATATTCTTTTGTTTAGATATTGCTAGAATTACAACAAATATTACTCGTGGAAGATAGCCAATTAGATGCTATGCTTTTTGAACGTACGCTCCAGTTAAATGGTTTTCAAGGAAACATTAAATCCTGTGTTGCAGTAAAAGATGCCATTGATTATATCAAGAATACTTCAGGTGATCCTAAATCCATTACCAAACTTATTGTATTAGATATGTTTTTGAATGGTGATTATGGAGGTGAATTGTTGTCATTCTTGAGTGATCCCCAATATGCTCATTTAAAGGTTATTGTGGTTACAGCATCTAAACCATTAATAGACAACGAACCGATTTTAAGTTGTGGCAATGTAATTGGAATTTTGGACAAGCCCTTCAGATATGACGACTTTAGGGAATTGTTGCTCACAGAAAACGTGTACAGCTAATTATCGGCTAAAAGGGAGAGTCCTCTTCATCGTCATCTGAATTAAACAAATTATCCCCTTCATCTTCTTTTTCTGGATCATCCGTAAAATCATCAAATCCAAAGGATGAATTTGCATTATCCATTTCCGTGCAGTCTGTCACGATTTTTTCTTCCCCTTCAAACTCATCAAAATCATCAGTGGTAATATTGCAATCCTTGTCTTTTAATACACTTTGCATAAAATACCCATAAATAGGGAGCGCTTGTTTAGCGCCTTGTCCTAATCCAGTGCTTCTGAAGCGAACCCAACGATCATCAGCACCTACCCAAGTTGATGTAACTAAATTTCGTGAGACTCCCATAAACCAAGCATCTGAGTTTTGATCGGTGGTACCCGTTTTTCCAACCACGCTGCCTTTGATGCCAAACCTTCTCCATATATCTTTTGCAGTGCCAAATTTTACAACACCACGCATAAGTTCAAGCACAATACGTGCTTTTTCTTCCGATAATACTTGATTAATAATGGTTGGATTAAATTCTTTAATAATGTTTCCGCTTTTGTCTTCAATTCTAGAAATATATTGTGGTTCGATCCAAAATCCTTTGTTTACGAATGTGGTATATGCACTGGCCATTTCTAAGGGTGAAATATCTTCGGTGCCCAAACACATTGCTATATTTGGGTTCATTTGACGACCTTTTATCCCCATTTTATTGATGTACTTTACCAGGTTTTTACTGCCATTTTCACCCAGTCTAAGCATCAAATGAACGGTAACCAAGTTGACAGAATGTCCAAGTCCTTTGAACATATTCATTGCACCACCAGCACGGCCGCCTGAGTTCCTAGGTCGCCACATTTTCCCCCCGCCCATGGGCAGTGAAATAGGTGCATTGGATATTTGAGTACAAGGAGAAATACCATAATCTACCGCTAAAGAGTAAACAAATGGTTTAAATGTTGATCCTGTTTGCCGTGTTCCTGTGACGTGATCATATTGAAAATAATTATGATTCATGCCACCTACCCAGAATTTTACTTGACCAGTTGTGGGAGCAACCCCTACAAATGCAGCATGCAGGAATTTCTTGTAATAACTTAATGAGTCAAACAAGGTCATCGATGTGTCAATATCTCCATTCCAAGAGAATAGAGTCATATCATACTTGTGCACCCTTGTATAATATTCCATTGAATCTTGGTTGTCGCCATATTGTTTTTTTAACTCTTTGTAACGACTGGTTCTAGAAATCTTATTTTCAATAAAGGAGTCAATTACACGCCACTTATCATCTCGCCATGGCTCTCGATTCCCCCAATGTTGATTAAATAACTTTTGATAACGGGTTAGATGTTTTTCTACTGCCGCTTCGGCATGTTTCTGTAATTTGCTGTCAATGGTAGTATAAATTTTAAGCCCGTCTTTGTAAATATCATAATACTCACCATTGGCCTTTTTATGGGTTTTGCACCACTCTTTTAGCTTATTGCCAATAACATCTTTCAAATATTGGGCAATGTAAGCCTTAGAGCTAAAGCTTACATAGTTTAGTTTTATTTCTTCCTTACTGAGTTTATCAAATTGATCTTTCTCAAGAAACCCATTTTTCATCATTTGGCCCAGGACCACATTGCGCCTTATCTTAGATTTTTCAGGATTTCTTTTTGGGTTGTATCTTGTTATTGCTTGTAATACGCCAATAAGTGTGGCGCTTTCTGTTGTATTTAGCTTGTCTGGTTTCTTATTAAAAAACTCTTTAGCAGCCGCCTTAATTCCAAAACTATGCCCTGAGAACTGAACGGTGTTCAAATACAATGCAATGATTTCATCCTTGGTATAACGCTTTTCGAGTTGAACAGCAATAATCCACTCTTTAAACTTTTGAAAAATTCGTCCTGTTTTAGAAACCGGTCTGCGGTCCTCCACATGAAATAGATTCTTAGCTAATTGCTGAGTTATCGTACTTCCCCCACCATCACTGCCACCACTTAGAACCGCCCTGGCTATACTTTTCCAATCGATTCCAGCATGATCATAAAACCGTTCATCCTCAGTCGCAACTAAAGCATCTGTTAGGTTGTCGCCAATTTCATCAAAATCGACCACCGATCTATTTTGCAGAAAGTATTTACCCAGCATTAACCCATCTTCTGAATAGAGTTCACTTGCTAGTTTGCTCTTGGGGTTTTCTAATTCATTTATATCAGGTAGACTTCCAAATAGACCATACCGCACCGCAGTAAAGAAGAGAACCCCTCCTAATAGAAAGATGATATATATTTTCCAAAAACGTTTGGTACCTCTGCTAATGGCCATAATATTATACTAGTATATGCAAAAGTAAGCGGTTTGCTCAACTTTTATATTGCATGTTGGCAAATTTTAGATAGTTGTCTAATTCTCCTAATTTTAGAAGACTTCCCAAATTTTTTGCACTAATTGGAACCAGTTCTTCTAGCTTACTTTCTTTGCCAAGAATCTCCTTAGCTTTAAGTACATTCATGTAATCCTGATTCTCTTTAAGGTTTTCAAATCCTTTGATAATGATGCATTTGTATTGACCTAATACCATCTCAGTTACTTCAATGTTTTTTAAACTGTAGTTTCGCTTATGGTAATCATTGAGAGTGTTTTTAATCTTATTGGTAGTACTCTTTAATGGAAAAACTAACATGCTAAAATGGGGTGCGTTTTTATCTAAACTATATTCGTCTTTCTTAGTTGTTGATTTTACTGTGGAACCGCTGTCTTGGCTGGTTTCACTTTTAATAAAGAGAAGATTTCGACTTGCATTCTCGCTTACCAAAGTGTTTGGGTAATTGGCAATAATAAGCTCAAGTTTTTTCTTATAATCATCCATGCGTTTCATGCGAGCATAGGTTAATGCCTCAATATATTCAAAATTGGATTGTAGCGCATTGCCGGCATACTTTGAATCATATTGCTCTTTTATCAATAGTACATTTTTATATTTCCCGGTTTTATAACTCCGGTATGCCTGGTCATATAGATCTTGAACTTCCTTACTTACATTGTTTTTACTTGATTCATTATCAGCAATAATCTCATTCTTCAACACCTTTAAAAAGTTACTGTTAGGGTAAGTGCGAACTAATTTATCGTAATACGCGTTATAGTCATCACTTCTGCCCACATCTTTATAGTATTTAGCCAATTCAAAAAAGGTCCTTGGTTCATTGGGATGATTGGGGTAGCGTTTTTGTAGTTGCTCCAAGTAGCTAATGCCCTGTTCAGGTAAATCTAAAGAATATAAATGAAGTATGCCTAATTCAAATAAAGCCAATTCATTCTCTTTGTTTAATTGGTTCTTCTGCGATTGAGTGTATGGAATACTTAGATAATACTTTTTTCTATCTTCTGAGATATTGGAAGGTACTGCCTGGTTTAAAATAACTTTTGTGGTGTCTTTTGTTTTGGTAGAATCTTTTGTGGGGTCATTAATCGGGTCATCGATCGAATTACTGGCTATTGCACTTACTCGCCAATTGTCATTCAAAACACGATCACCCCATTTCGCCTTAAAATCATTCATTCCTCTTGCGCGTAATGTTGGGTCATAAAAGGGAAAACTTGCATTAGCACTGGCAATGGCGGTGTTATTGTTATTTGGAGTAGGAAACGGGTTGTTTGTCATTGAAGGGGGCAACGAATTGTTGCTTTTCAATTTCTCAATCTCTAGCGCCTTAAGTCTTCGTTTTTCTAATTCAATTTGACGATCGATTTCATTTTCAAGCTTAGTGGGGTTTTTAGCCAGCATCAAAAGGCTATCGTTGGTTTGGATGGTGACTAAATGGTTTAATAACTCAGATTGATTTTCTCTCTTTTTTGAGAGTTCGCTGAATTTTGGATGACTCTGGTCTAAGGTTTGATTGGCACTATCAAAATATTTGTCAGCAATGAGATAATTCTTTTGATTAAAATAGATTGTCCCAATTGCATTATAGGCATTGGTTCTTATGATATTTGTATTTCCTTTTTCATGGATAGATTGCTTATAATTGGATAACGCGGATTTTGTGTTGTTGCTCAACTCGTCCACCTTGCCTAATTCATAATATATACGGCTATAGTAATCAATGTTTTTATCATCTTTTAACATGGTGTTAAGCAGGGATTTGGCCTTTTTATAAGATTGTCCTTCACTTTGAACCAAAGAGGAGGCCATATTGATTTGCGCGTTAAAGTTGAAGTCATATGGTGGATTGTATTTGATCACCTTTTTATAGTGATAGGTGGCCTTTTCAAAACTGTCGGCATTTTGATAAAGTTGAGCAAGAATAAAATTATATCTAATCTTTTCATCTTTCTTTTTTACAAATGGCATGGCTAATAAAAGATTGTCGATTGCAAGGGTTGGTTTATCTTGCTTAATGGCAATATCTGCTGCGCAAGCATACAAACCTTTCTTGTACTCCTTGGGGAATAATTTTTCATTTTTTAGTTTAGAAATGATTGCCAAGGACTCGCTTTCTTTGACCATGAGAATATAACTATATAGTGTCCACAAATTGGCTTGATATGCAATGTTCGTTTTTTTGTATTTACTAGACACAAACTCAAATGTTTCTATTGCAGCAAAAAAGTCACCTCTATAGAAGTAGGATTGGCCCATGAGAAACCATGCATTATCTGTCCATTTACTCTTAGGAAATTTTTCGATAACACGAGAAGTCTTTTTAAGTACATTGTCCATATCACCGCCATTACCTTTCAATGAACTTTCATTTCCAAGGTTTAAAATTGGTAGTGTTTTGTTGAAATCATCTACAAAGGACTCTTTTACTGTTTTATCCGTGCTACGGATCTGTTTTTCAGAGTGATAAATACGATTATATCTTGCAACAGTATTAACATATTGTTTCCCAACCCATGTATTACAGCCCGATAGAACCCCTATCACAAAGAGGTATGCTATTATTTTTTTCAAAGTCTTTTGTTTACTTAGCTAATTATGTAACTTTTGCAGAACGTATTTATTGTGGCAAGAGTATAATTATTGCAAAGTTAAATGTCATCTCAGAATAAAAAAAAGTTATTTGGTAGACTAAAGAAACCCTATCGGCTTCTTATTGTTAATGAAAACAACTTTGAGGAAAGGGCGTCATTTCGATTGACTACAATTAATGTTATTCTCCTTTTGAGTTTATTGTTTCTCGTATTTTTTGTTATTTCCTTTTTCATTATGGATCGAAGTAAGGTGGGCACCTATATCAGTAAAAAATCAGGTGTAACAGGCACTGACGAGCTTATTTACATTAAGAATAAACTGGATAAAATCGAACGACAGAATCGAATTGAAATAAAGAGACGTGGAGATATCATCAAGGTGCTTAAGGGTGAAAAGAATAAATTGGATACCAGTAATATTACCGTAAGTCAGGATGTTTTGGCCCAAGAGGATACGGCAATTGCACCCGAGATAGTTCAAGATCCAATTGATAGAACGTCAATTGAAGCAGATTTTGCTTTTGAATCATTGCTTTTCTTTCCTCCATTAAAAGGGGAAATAAGTCAGGCGTATGACTTGTATAATCACAAAGCCGTTGATATTACCCCAGTCATAAGTGATGAAAGTGTCAAGTCAACCTTAGATGGGACGGTTATCTTTACTGGATGGACATATGATTTTGGCCATGTAATTCAAGTTCAACATGCCAGTAACTTAGTTAGTATCTATAAGCACAATGCTTTTTTACACAAGCGTGTTGGTGATTATGTGAGTGCCGGAGAAGTGATTGCCATTGCCGGAAATAGCGGAGAGCTTACATCGGGTACCCATCTGCATTTTGAGTTATGGTTTAACGGAAGACCATTAGACCCAAGCAATTTCATTTCTTTTTAATAGGCCTCACTTATTTTTTCGTTTTGAATAGCTTTGCTATAATGCTTTACAAAATATACCTTTGCACCCCGTATGTTTAATCCTAAAAACAAAGCAGAACAAGCAAGTGGAAGCCTAAATACTATTGGTGCTGGCACAGCAGTAGATGGTAATATTAGTTCCAAAGGCGATCTAAGAATTGATGGTACAATTAATGGCAATTTAGTGTCAACAGCCCGCGTTGTAATTGGTTCAAAAGCCATTGTTGTAGGGAATATTAATGCAGCAAATGCAATTATAGAAGGTAAAGTAAATGGCAATGTATCCGTTGAAGCTGTGCTTTCCTTAAAAGGGAGTGCAATAATTGAAGGAGACATCGAAATGCAAAAATTAATGGTCGAAAATGGTGCCATATTTAATGGTTCAAGTAATATGACCACAGGGCCTGATAAAAAGGAGACCTCCAATGAGTCAAAAACCTAACTTAGGAAGAGCTTACGCCAAATGGAGCACATTTGCTATACAAGGCGTTGCTGTCATCATTGGGCTGCTTTTTTTGGGACGGTTTATTGATCAACATTATAATCTTGCACAACCCATATGCACCATAAGTGGAATTCTATTAGGCGTATTCTACTTTTTTTATAGCCTTTTTAAAACCATAAATTCAGAAAGAAAGTGAAAAAATTAAATTCCATTCAACTAAGTGGAGTTGCACTCCTTTTATGTGTGGTTCTAACCGGAATTACCCAGCTGTTTATATATGTGAATTTGCAGCTATGGTTGTATCCAGCAGCATTCTTCTTTTTCTTATTGAATGTTCTCATTTCAAGAATTTTCATTAAGAATAATCACAAGCCCACAGCAGCTGTTAACAACATGATGATATCTTCTGTCGTACGATTGTTCGGAAGTCTCGCATTCTTGTTGGGTTATTTTCTTCTAAGCTCTAGAATTGATAAGGTATCTGTGATTTTTTTTCTTTTTTATTATTTATTCTTTATGGCTTTTGAAATTTACTATTTAGTGTATAACTTGCGCCCTCGAAAATGAGAGGGTGAAAACTCTCGAAACTTTAGATATATCAATGATTGTAGACAAAAATAGTAGGTTATTTTTAGCAGCATTTATCGCCTTTTTAGGAATAATGTTTACGCCTAACGCTGTTTTAGGGTCAGGGCATGATTCCAAAACTGAGGAAAAAGCAGCCCATGCCGACCAATCGGCAGACAATCACCACGCAAATGGTGCACAAGATCATGATGTGTCTACTGCGGCAAATCAGGTAGAAGGATCAGAAGCTCATTCAGCAGATCACGGTTCAGAGAAATTTGACGCAGGCAAAGTGATTATGGATCACGTTACCAATTCACATGGTTGGCATATTGCTGGCGATTTGGAATTGCCTTTGCCAGTTATCATATATAATAAAACACAGAAAAAATGGCAAGTGTTTAGTTCATCTAAATTTGAACATGGACATGCTGCATATTTAGGATTCACTGCGCACCAAGGCAAATTAACCAGCACTACTAATGAAGAGTTTATGGATTTTTCGTTAACCAAGAATGGATTTTCGATGTTTATAGGGGCAGCGCTCTTATTAATTGTTCTATTGTCTGTTGCAAGGAACTACAAGAAAAGAGGGGTGAAATCTCCAAAGGGAATTGCATCATTTATTGAGCCCCTTATATTGTTTTTAAGAGATGATGTTATTAAACCAGGTATTGGAAAAGGATATGAGAAATTCTTACCTTATTTATTAACCCTTTTCTTTTTTATCTTCTTTAATAATTTATTGGGTTTGATTCCTATTTTTCCTGGAGGGGCAAACTTAACCGGAAGTGTGGCCATTACGGGTATACTTGCGTTAATCACATTTATCATTGTAACTGTAAATGGCTCTAAAGATTATTGGATGCACATAATATGGCCTCCTGGAATTCCATTTGGGCTTAAATTTTTATTGATCCCAATTGAGATCTTTGGAATGTTCCTGAAGCCAGTAGTGCTTATGATCAGGTTATTTGCAAATATCACTGCGGGGCATATTATCATACTTGGGTTTTTTAGCTTAATATTTATATTTAGCGAAATAAATGAATGGATTGGAAGTGGAGTTACTGTATTTTCAGTAGCATTTTCAATTTTCATGAGTATGCTAGAATTGCTGGTTGCTTTTTTACAAGCCTATGTATTTACACTTTTGTCCTCTTTATATATTGGAGGTGCGAGAGAAACCCACGAACACGAAGAATCACATTAATTACAATTAAATAACAAATCAAAAATAAATTTTTAAATCATGACATTATTAGACATTTTATTTCAAACAGTAGTACAACCTTGGGATCAATTTGGTGCAGGTGTTGGAGCTGGACTAGCTGCAATTGGAGCAGGTATTGGTATCGGTAGAATTGGTGGATCAGCTTTAGAAGCAATGGCTCGCCAACCTGAAATTTCAGGTGACCTAAGATCAAACATGATAGTTGCTGCTGCCCTTGTTGAAGGTGCGGCATTTTTCGCAATTGTTGTTTGTCTTTTATTAATATTCTTATAGAATCAAATATGGTGCTTGCATGTGATTTGCAAGCACCATAAATAAAAAAAATAAAAATGGGATTATTAGAATCAAATTGGGGCTTACCATTTTGGATGTTAATTACATTCGGACTGGTTGTATTCGTTCTTTCAAAGTACGCATGGAAACCTATATTAAAGAGTTTGCGCGAACGAGAAGATGTTATAGATGGTGCAATTCTTCAAGCTGAAGAGACCAAATTAGAAATGGAGAAATTGAAATCTCAAAACAAAGATTTGCTCAAAGAAGCGAGAGGCGAGCGTGATCGCATTTTAAAAGATGCTAAATCAACGGGAGAAAAGATGATTGCCGAAGCTAAAAAGAATGCATCAATTGAAGGGCAGAAAGTAATGGAGCAAGCTAAAGCTGAAATTGAGCAACAAACCGCTCAAGCCATGACTGAACTTAAAAAGGAAGTGTCTTCACTTTCCATTTCTATGGCTGAAAAAATCATTGGAAAAAAATTCGAAGATCCAAAGGAGCAATCAATATACATTGAGCAACGATTGAAGGATTTAGAAACCATGCCATCAGCAAGTAAAAATTAAGCAATGTCAGATAATAAGGTAGCATATAGATACGCAAAGTCTTTGTTTGAAGTAGCCAACTCTGCTAAGAATGTAGAAGCAGTAAATCAAAACATGGTAGACTTTCAAATAACTTGCAAGCAAAACATTGAATTAAAGAATGTGCTTAAGAGCCCTATTGTTTCAAGCGAGCAAAAAAGCAATCTTTTGTCAACTGTATTTGCTTCCTATGAAAAAGTAGTGATTGACTTTTTCTCATTAGTGGTTTCAAAAAATAGAGCGGGTAGTTTACCTCAAATTGCAAGCAAATTTGAAGACTTGTATAATGAGTACAATCAAATCGTAGAGGTTGATGTGCAGTCTGCACAAGCATTAACTGAGGGTGAAAGAAAAGAAGTTGTTTCTTATTTAGAAAAACAAACAGGAGCCAAGGAAATTAAAATAGCAGAACAAATTAATCCAGATTTATTAGGCGGGTTAGTTATTAAATATGGTGATTCATTGATTGATAGCAGTGTTTCATCTCAAATTAAAAATCTAAAGAAAGAATTACAAATAATATAAATTATGGCAGCGATTAGACCAGACGAAGTATCTCAGATCCTTAAGGATCAACTTCAACAAGTAAAATCAGAAACAGAACTACAAGAAGTAGGTTCCGTTTTACAAGTTGGTGATGGGATTGCACGTATTTACGGCTTAACACAAGTACAAAGTGGTGAGTTAGTTGAATTTGAAGACGGTATGAAAGCCATTGTTCTTAACCTTGAAGAGGATAATGTGGGTGCGGTACTTTTCGGAAATTCAACTCGAGTAAAAGAGGGCGATACGGTTAAACGAACAGGAAGAATTGCCTCGATCAATGTGGGTGACGGAATGTTGGGCCGTGTTGTGGATGCATTAGGAATGCCTATTGATGGGAAAGGACCAATTGAAGGAAAAACATACGAAATGCCTATTGAGCGTAAAGCGCCAGGGGTTTTATATAGAGAGCCGGTAAAAGAGCCGCTTCAAACAGGGATTAAGGCAATTGATGCCATGATTCCAATTGGTAGAGGTCAACGTGAGTTGATTATTGGAGATCGTCAAACAGGTAAATCGGCAGTTGCAATTGATACCATAATTAATCAAAAAGAATTTTACGATAAGGGTGAGCCTGTATATTGTATTTACGTTGCAATAGGACAAAAAGAATCCACCGTAAAACAAGTAGTTAAATCATTGGAAGAATCAGGAGCGATTAATTATACTGTAGTTGTTTCTGCCGCTGCTTCAGCTCCAACACCACTTCAATTCTTTGCTCCACTTTCTGGTGCTGCGATTGGAGAATTCTTTAGAGATCGTGGATTACCAGCATTAATTGTTTTTGATGATTTGTCGAAACAAGCTGTAGCGTATCGAGAGGTTTCTTTGCTTCTTAAAAGACCACCAGGTCGTGAAGCTTATCCAGGAGATGTGTTTTATTTGCATTCACGGTTATTAGAAAGAGCTTGTAAGTTAAATGCAAGTGATGAGATCGCTCAGGGAATGAACGATTTACCGGAGTCCATTAAAGGAATGGTAAAAGGTGGAGGATCATTAACTGCTTTGCCGATTATAGAAACGCAAGCGGGTGATGTATCTGCTTATATTCCAACCAACGTAATTTCGAATACAGATGGACAAATATTTTTGGAGTCTGGTTTATTTAATGCTGGTGTTCGACCAGCGATTAACGTAGGTATATCAGTATCTCGTGTTGGTGGAGCTGCACAAATTAAGCCGATGAAGAAGGTGGCAGGTACATTGAAATTAGATCAAGCACAGTACAGAGAGTTAGAGGCATTTTCTAAATTTGGTTCTGATCTGGATGCAGCAACAAAATCTGTATTGGATAAAGGGTCTCGTAATGTAGAAATTTTGAAACAAGGCCAATACTCACCATTACGTGTTGACCAGCAGGTTGCTATTGTTTATTTAGGATCAAAAGGATTGTTAACTAAGATCCCAGTAAATAAGGTGAGAGAATTTGAATCCAGTTATTTAGATTATTTGGAAACAAACCACAAAGAAACTTTGAATCAGTTGGCTGCAGGTAAATACGAATCTAAGTTAACGGATGTTTTAGAAGAAGTTGCAGCAGAATTGATTGCTGGAATGTCTTAAATTTATTTCAATAAGCATAAGAAGAGATGGCGAATTTAAAAGAGGTTAGAATACGAATTAGCTCTACAATCAGCACACAGCAGATTACTAAAGCAATGAAATTGGTATCTGCAACCAAGTTGCGTAGAGCAACTATGGCAGTTACTCAAATGCGCCCTTATGCAGAGAAACTACAAGAAATATTAAGTAACCTTTCAGATTCTATAGATGATGAGCAATTGAGTGCTTATTTTGAGTTGAGAGATACACAACGCGTATTATTTGTGGCCGTTTCTTCAGACAGAGGATTATGCGGAGCATTTAATGCAAATATTGGTAAAAAGGTAAAATCATTAATTGCAGGCCCGTATAAGAGCCAATATGAAAAGGGGAATGTTACCATAATGCATTTGGGTAAAAAATCATATGAAGCATTGAGGAAACTGGAAACCTTGCAATTTGATAAAGAGCACATAGCTATTTTTCAAGATTTGAATGCTGATAATGTGTTTGAAGTAGGGCAGTCTATATTGGATCAATACAAAAATGGCGATTTCGACAAGGTGGTCTTGATTTATAATCGATTCATCAATGCTGCAACCCAGGAAGTAATGGCAGAAAATTTATTACCGGTTACCCCGGACACTAGTTTAGAAAATAAGTCTACTCAAAAGAATGACTACATTTTTGAGCCCAATAAAGTAGATATCTTGCATGATTTGGTTCCACGGTCATTAAAAACTCAATTGTATAAAGCAACTTTAGATAGCTGGGCGAGCGAGCATGGAGCGCGTATGGTTGCAATGGATAGTGCAACTGAAAATGCAGGTGAATTGTTGAAATCCCTAAAAGTAGAGTACAACAAAGCACGTCAAGCTGCGATTACCAATGAGATTTCAGAAATTGTGGGTGGTGCAGCTGCTTTAGAAGGCTAAAATCGCCAATTAAACGGTTTTAGAACTGTTTCCTTACTTTATTTATTATATTAACGTTATGAGCGCAAATGGATTTATAGGACCTTACAAGTACTCTGTATCATCTATGTATTTATTCC